>Ga0207646_10000195_pt1 | contig 82283 bp, 130 predicted proteins | sample KBSK5502metaG_FD_184343 | JGI IMG/M metagenome (GOLD analysis project Ga0207646, IMG submission 184343) | Corn, switchgrass and miscanthus rhizosphere microbial communities from Kellogg Biological Station, Michigan, USA - KBS K5-50-2 metaG... | ecosystem: Host-associated > Plants > Roots >... | reverse complement strand
TCGTGCGTCCGGCCGATCTCCTCCATCTGCGCCTGCCAGCGGTCCGGCACGTGGATGCTCATCTGCTCGGAGACCTGACGGAGCAGCGGATGCAGCGCCTGCCACTCCGGGAGGTGGCGACCGGTCCACTGGGTGAGGCGGCAGAAGTTGAAGGCGTTGGTCGGGTCAGCCGAACCGATCATCGAACTGGCAAGGTTCTTGGCATAGGTGCGCTTCTGTTCTCCGACCTTGACCCTGCGGGTGGCACCGGCCAGGCCCCGGTTGTCCGTACGTACGCTGCGCAGCGAGTGCAGGATCTCGTACTGCTCGGGAGTGACGGCTTCACGCATGGCTCCGGGGAGGTACACGCACAGCGGCCGCCCGTCGGGCAGGAGAAGACGGGTGGGTCCGGTCATCAGCAGGCTGTACGCCCCGGACGTGATGACCTTGCCCTTCATCTCCTCCAGTGTCTGAGGGTCGATACGGCTGCGCAGCCGGGCACTGATCACGAGCGCACTCCGTCCGTGAGGAATCCGAGAGCGGGGATGTCCTGCACCCGTTCAGCCATGCAGCCGGGCTCCACCAGATGCGTGCTGGTCATGGAGTGGAAGTCGATGTCCCCGTCAGCCGCTGCCCACTCCGCCAGGTTGTACGCGCGGGTCTGGGCTCCCTTGCGCCAGCTGTAGTTCTGGGACGTGCCCCGCTGCGCGCAGCGATGATCCAGGACATCGTCGTCCGCATACAGGTAGAGCAGGTGGACCCGCACTCCCGCAGCCGTCAGCCGGGACAGGAAGGGACGCGTGGCCAGCCGGGCTCCCTCCCCCAGGGCGAAGTCGACCGGGGTGCGCAGCAGGAAGTCCGAGGCACGGAAGGAGATGTCCATGGCCAGGCTGTCCGTGCCGGGATGCTGCTGACGGGGCACTCCGAGTTCGAGCCCGTGCAGGGCTCCGCTGTTCATGGAGCGCAGCAGCGTGTGCGGCACGGGCGGACCCTTGACGACTTCCATGTCCCAGGGCAGGCGCAGGTAGCGCATCAGCGTGGACTTGCCGACGCCGGGTGCTCCGCAGATGTACAGCAGGTCTTTGATCACAGTGGTCCTCCGACGATCCAGAAGCAGGTCGTGCCGTCCCGGCGCTCCCACCAGTCCGGCGCAAGCTGGTCCAGATGGTGGGCGACCTTTCCCTCATAGGTGGGGTGCAGGACGATGCCGTCCAGCGTGTGGGGCTGCCGGTCACCGTAGGCATAGACGCCTGTGCCGTGCAGGTCGATGTGCTCGTAATCATCCCAGACCAGACCCATGCGCAGCAGCCGCGCGCGCATCCACTCCCGCCGGTCCGGGCCTATGCCGATCAGCTTGACCTCCACGTCGCTGCGCTTGTGGGCGATCAGTCCGGTGAGGATGCCGGTCGCGGTGTTCGCCGACCCGAACGGGATCACCAGCGTGCGCACCTCCAGCGGCAGGTTGGCGACCTGTTCGGCCACGGGACCGTGGAACGCCATGAGCTCCACAGCACTGGCGTCCGGCGGGGTGGTGATGCCGTACTCCAGGAGATAGGCCGAGCCGTCCCTCCGCACGAGCTCCCGGGCTGCGCGCTGCAAGGCCGGGTTGTACCCCACGCCGATGAAATCGAAGTCCGCTCCGGCCGCCTGAGCAATCTGCGGAGAGGGGTGGCGGAAGGCAGTCGACGGGCGGGTGCCCCCGTAGATCACGAGGCAGTCCATGTCCAGCTCCCGCGCCGTGATGGAGACCATGGCTGCCTGCGGGCTGAGCACGCTGCACGCGGTGACCACCCGGGTGTAGCCGAGGGCGGACGCGCGGCGGAGCAGGTGCTGGCAGGCACGGAGCTTGGATCCGTTGATGCCGTGCTGTCCGGTGTAGAGATCTTCCCGCTTGAGCTGGAGTCCGCCGCGCAGCTGTACGGGGGTCAGATCCACCGGATCTCCCGGCGCCCGAAGCTGCCCTGCGCCACGGCGGACTCGAAGCCATTGGCGAAGCAGGGCCACTCCTCCGTCATGTTGATCACTTCTCCGTGTTCGAGGAACCAGTTCTGCTTGACCGGCACGCAGCCGGGATCCAGCGGACTGTCCTCCAGGAGGAGCCGGGGCGGGAATGCGGTGCGCCGGGCCTCCCACAGCAGATCGAACCTCCGCCCGAACTTGATCTCTCCGTGGCGGATGCGGTCGTACAGCATGTCGTTGTACACACCGGGGTAGCGCCGGTTCGGCTTGTGCCAGCTCTTGAAGGTGCACAGCGCACTCTCCAGGCTGAGGTAGCCCAGCGCACGGTCGTCCCAGCCGAGCGTGCGCACCAGGTCCCGTGCGTCCCCCAGAAGCCGGGCACCCTCGGATTCGAGCTTCCTGATCATTCCCGGGGAGTAGCGCCCGCCGTAGCTGCCGAGCTGGTGGTCACTGATCCAGCCCTCGTGTCCGGACACCAGGCACAGGCCGTTGCGGTGGGAGCGGGATCCGGAGATGTCCTGGAGCATCAGCGTGTCCGCGTCGGGCACCGGCAGGCCGAGGATGCGCAGGTACTCCAGGTAGCTCCAGGCCGAGAGCCGTCCCATGGTCGGGATGGCGAGAGCACGCTCCCAGCAGCTGTCCCAGTCACCCTTGCGCCAGTAGCGGGCCTGTCCCGCTCCGGTCAGCGCACGGTACCCGGCGCAGGCCCGGGGGAACTTGGCCTTGTGGTAGCGGCGGTCGGTGTCCCACTGGAGCGCGCCCCAGTGCTTGTTGAGAAAGGCGACGGCCTTGTCCGAGTCCTCCGGCCGGGGCGCAGCCCCGAACAGCAGCAGCGTCGTGACGGGGTTCTGCGTGTTGCCGTTGAGGAAAGCGAGCCAGGCCCGCTGCTCCTCGTCGAGGTCCAGCTCCCGGGCGACGTGCGGCAGCACGTAATGCACACCGCCGGGGAAGGACTGGTACTTCAGGGACCAGGCGTAGAAGCGCAGGAAGATCTCCCTCCGGTACTCGGGCTTGCGGAAGTCAGTGCCGTGCTCAGGATTCATCCGGACCCTCCGGGGAGTCCGCGTACTCCAGCGCGTTGCCCTCGTCGCTCAGTCCGTGCTGGTCGATCACCCGCGCGGTCACCCGGGCCGCGCACAGCAGGATCTCTCCCTGGCTGCGGGCGCCCAGATTCTCCCGGATCTTCATGATCAGCTGTCCGAGCTCGTCGGCCTGCGCACTGGGCAGGGCGAGGACGATGTCCCGCACCCCCCGGCTGGCCATCGTCGTGGAGTCGTGTCCGCCGTGGGACGCAATACGCCGCTCCACGTCCTCCGGGGTGTCGTTCCAGGACGTATCGGGGGTGGCATAGGGGGTCACCTCGGCCTCCTCTCCCGAGGCTGCCTCCAGGGCTTCCAGGAGGTCCGCCACTTCGTCATCCGCGAAGCCGGTCCCCTCGTAGTCGCCCTCCAGCGCGGTGAGCAGCGCGGCGAGAGCTCCGGAGTCGTAGTCCCCGTCGTCGGCCGCCTTGTTGTCCACCAGGTTGATCTTTTTGGCGGTCCTGTCGTCGCACGTGATCACCTCGCAGCGGGCTTCGGTCTCGCCCTCCTCGGCCAGCGCGATCATCGTGTGGTTGCCCGCCAGCACGACCAGCCCGGCGTCCGGCGTCTCGCGGACGACCAGGGACCGGTACTGACCGTGCTCCCGCAGGCTTCCGCGGATCACGTCCACCCGGCCACGCTTGGCGTTGCCCGGGAAGGGGGTCAGCTCCCCCAGGGGGATGACATCGGTGCGGACATAGGTGCTCTTGGCTGTCTGGGTCATCGGGCTTTCCTCGCTCCTCGGACGGTCCACTGGACAACATGATCCAGCTCATGGCGCACAACAGCGTCCAGCCGCTTCTGCGCCTCGGGACTCAGCAGTACGTACGAGCACCCGGTGCGCCGCTCGATGCGCTCCAGGACGATGTCCTCCAGCTGCTGGTTCGTCCTTCTGATCCAGTTGTCGGTGGCCGTACGACCGGCGTGGGAGACCTGCTCTTCGAGCAGCCTGAGCCTGCGCTCCTTCTTCCTGCGCCGACCGGCAGGGGTGAGTTCGTTCTCCCTGATCAGGAAGATGATCAGACCGAAGAACGTCAGGATGCTCACGGCCAGGCCGAACACATCTTCAGCGTTCAAGGTTGCCCTCCCAGACGATCCCCCGGGAGAAGCCCCCGCGCTCCATGGCCTTCGCCCTGCGGATCTCCTCCAGCTGCGCCGCGGTGACGTCCAGGTTCCGTGCCAGGGCGTAGACGACTTCGAGCACGTCGGCCAGTTCTTCCGGCGCGGTCCTGTCGTCGGCCTCCAGGAATTCTCGGACTTCTTCGGTCAGCTTCTGGCGCAGCCTGCGGCGGTACTCCCTGACCCCCGCAATGTGGGTGACGGGCTCCTGCCCGTTCTCCCGGCAGATCTCAGGGATCCTGTCCCTCACAAGCTTCATGACGGTGTCCTGCCGCTCCGCTTCAGCAGCTGCGCGGCGATAGCACTGATCTCCTCGGCCACGGCCCCCACCACGGCCGCGCCGTGCTCCCGCTCCAGCTCTTCGGGCCACCAGCCCGCCTGGACCACAGACTTCAGGATGAGCGCCGCGCGGAACGCCGCATACTTCTTGATCTCTGCCTTGTTCATGCCTGCTCCTTGATCACTTCTGGTCCGAACAGTGTCGCCCTGTCGGAGTAGTCGGCCATGAAGTTGCCCGGTGCACCGACGGGAGACCGCGAGCACACGTCATAGAAGATCACATCCGCACTCGTGTCCTGGTCCGGGAGTGCACCGGAATACCCCAGACACAAGTGGTCCTGGTCCGGGAGGTGATCTTCAGGAAGGTCGCAGCCGTGGGACGTCCAGCACACGGGACATGTACGGACCGATTTCATACCTGCTCCTTGGTCAGTTGTCCGGCCAGGCGCCGCTCCCAGCGCTCAGCCTCCTTCTCATGGCACGTGATCAGGTTCGTCGCGATCCGCACATCGCGGTCGCTCATCTCCTCCAGGCCGTAATTGTTGCGCAGCCAGGTCATCTTCCGGGCCCGGTGCCCGCGCTGGTTCAGCTGTACGCAGTGCACGAGTTCGTGCACGCAGGTGGCGGCAGCCTGGAGACCGTCACCCCGGGGATGCAGGTCCATATTGACCAGTACCAGACCCCCCGTCCGGTTCAGTGTGGTGCATCCGTAGGGGGTGTCCGTCTCGGGCCACAGCGGAGCACTGCGGATGCGCAGCACTTCCTGTTCCGCGCACTCCCGGAGCCGGTTGAGCTCGTGCCCGCGCACGATCTCCAGCGTCACCCGTCCGGGGTCCCCCACCCGGCGCCGGACCAGATCCCGGGCCCGGTCGAAGATCTCGAAGATCTCTTTGATGTCAGGACGGTTCACTGCTTCCACCATCCCGGCTCGTCGCCGTCCTCGAAGACCCACCGGTCGTATTCGGGGATCAGGTCCCCGGCCAGCCGCGCGGCTGTACGAATGATCTCGTCATCCTCGGGCTGCTCATCGGAAGGACCGATCCCTTCATCACCCAGCGCCACGTGACACCGCAGGATGTGATACGCCTCAGATCTGTTCATGGTCATTCTCCTTGATCGTTGTCGTCCACCGGCACCCCGGCAAGGAACGTGAAGGTAACCGTGCCGTCCTCAGCCACGGTCATCCCCTCGTAGCGGAGCTCAACAGCTCCGATTTCATCGGCCTGCCGATGGATATCGACCAGTGTCTGCACGACCAGCTGCCTGATCATCTCGTCCGGGTCACTCATCAGTTCACCGGTCCGAGCAGAAGTACACGGAAGTCTTCCGCGTCTGCCTCATAGTCAGGATCCGTGGTGTCGTGCACTTCTCCGGACCAGTTGCTTTCTGCCTCATAGACACAGTCGGTGTCCGCAGAGCTGAGAGGACTGTAGCCGTTGCCCTCCGCATCCTTCTGGAGGATCACCGGCATGCCGTCCGGCAGCCCTTCCAGCGTCTGGCGCAGCTGTCCGACGTTCATGCCGTACAACCTCCAGTCGGATGTCTCCCGCGCCATGATCAGACCCTCCCGCTCTGGCCGTGCTCGAAGCGCGCGGTGCGCGCAGCGTCGTAGGGACAGCTGCCTGTGCAGGGCCCCGGCTGCGCCGGAACGGTGAGCCAGGGACCTCCGTAACCCTTGAGGATCTTGCTGGCTGCCGCGCCGCGCGGCCGGTAGTCGAACCAGCTCGCGTGCAGCAGCGGCGGGCCGTCCGGCCGGGCGAGCAGCACGGCCCGTCCCGGCAGGCCCTGCGTGCAGTTCGGCACCGGACCGAGAACGGTCAGATGACCAAGAACCGAGGCTGCCCGCATAAGGTACGGTTTGTCCAGATTTTCCTCGGTTCCCTTCACTTCGACATATCCCGAGCCGTTGGTGCGGAAGTCCGGCAGGTACGTTCCCCCGCCGGGCAGCGCCACCCTCTCGGGCTCGTACTCGTAGTCGATGCCCGCGGCGGCGAAGAAGACAGCCCAGCGGGCCTCCAGACGGCTCCTGAAAAGGATGCCGTTGTAGCGGGTCTCGATGGCTTTGATCTTTGGTCGTTTCATGATTCCTCCATTCCCTGATCACTGATCACTTGGCGGAGATTTCTCCCCAGTTGTGGCCCGGCTTCGAGAGATCGCACAGGATCGGCACATCCCTCCATTCCCAGGTGAAAGCGTCCTTGATCTCTGCGCCGACTTCCGCCGCCAGGTTCTCGGGTACCGAGAACACGAACTCGTCGTGGACCCAGCCCCTCAGGTACGCCCGGTACTCGGGGTGGCGGTCCATCAGGCGGAGCAGCACCTCACAGGTGATGTCCCGCGCCCCGCCCTGGCCCATCAGCGCAGGAGCCACCGTGTACGCCCACTTCGGGTCACAGCGCATCAGGCGCCCGAATCCGTTGTCGAGCAGTTCCCCGTTCGCCCCCTTGGCCCGTACGTCGTCGCGCCATTCCATCAGCCGGGGGAACCGGGCCTCCATTCCGTTGACGAAGGCATAAACGATTTTCGGGTCCGCACCGTCTTCGATCATCCGCCGGGCCCCGAGACCGTAGTTCCAGCCGTGACCCCGGGCCTTCGCATCCTGCCTGCTGATTCCGAGCATGTCCGCGATCAGCTGGTGCGCGTCCTTCTGTGTGCCGTCCTCCTCGAACCCGAACAGCGCCATGTAACCCGGGTCCTGGCAGTGCCCGGCAATCGCCCGCATGTCGACCTGCGCCAGGTCGCAGGCCATCAGCACGTCCCCGTCGTCCGCCTCGAAGATCTCCCGCTCCACGTGGCGGCCGCCGTGCTTCCCGTAGACGGTCATGCCCGGTTCGGTGACCGAGCCCCGGCCGCTGGCCTGGCGCATGGACACCTTCGGGTGCACGCGCCCCTCGGGCGTCAGGTACTTCTGCGCGGTCTGGTAGACGGTGCGGGTGGTGGTGACCACGCGCATCAGCTCCAGCGCCCGCTTCAGCTCCGCAGGGCACCGCGGGTGCTCCGCCACCCGGTCCAGCGTGTCGGCCGCCGTGCTCAGCCTGCCGTTCTCGGTCTTCGGGGGCTGGGTGACGCCGTGCTGCTTCCACAGGTCCGTGAGCCAGGCGATCCCCTCCGTGGTGGCGAGAGGGGAGCTGAACGGCTCCCTGACGGCCTTGCGTGCCTTCCCCCGCCCCCGCATCACCTCCCGGGACAGTGGGAGCCCGTAGCCCTCGCTGAGCTCTTTGAGGGCTGCCTGCTTCTTCTCCTCCCCGTCCCGCAGCCGCTGGTTCAGCAGCTCCGTGTTGACCTTGAACCCGTTGAGCGTCATCCGCCCCATGAGGGGGAGGATCCTGTGCTCGCGCCGGGTGTAGTCGTCCGAGGGCAGGATCCCGCGCACCGCCCGGGAGGCTTCAAGATCGCCCCGCAGGTAGTCGTTGTACTCAGAGTCATCTTTCGGGATCTTGTCGAACCCGCCGTGCTTGCGCGCCAGAACCCGGATGTCGTTGGTCTTCCCGGCCACCCCGTAGCGCTGAGCCACATGATCCAGATCGTACTCGTCCACCGACGACTTGCCCCGGCTCCTCGGGGGGTGCGCCTGCCGGGCGAGAGGTTCGGTGTCGACCGCCTTGCGGGCGAACGCGTCGAAGTCCATCCGGTGCCAGTGCGCGAGTGCAGGACCGTCGAACCCGAGGATGTTGTGCCCGTAGACCTCCGGTGCCCGGGAGATCATTTCGACCAGTTCCGCGGGGGGCACGCCCGTCCTCGAATTGCCGTGCTGGTCGATCACTCCGGCAAGGCGCACGAAGCCCTCCCCGTAGGTGAACGCGGCGGACGCGTCAGCGGTCTCCAGGTCGAACCCGATGGGGCCCGAGAGGTCGATTTCCACGGGGGGTGCGGGGTCCGCAAAAGGATCTACGGAGAGGTCGAAATCAAGATCGTCCCCAAGGGCGTTCCAAGATCGGGTACCGTCAGTACCGTCAGCGCCGTTAAGTCCTCGTGATGGCTCATTTTTTCTGGTTAACCGGGCTGACGGTACTGACGGTACCTGATCTTGGTCCAGCTCTGTGACGTGCATTTTTTCATTTTTCGCTTGTTCAGTGTTCAACGACTTTTCTCCCTCCAGAATTTTTTCTGCGCCCGTTTTGTACCCATTCTCGCGACCGGCCGCGGGACCCTCCGACGGACCCCGGAAAGGATCATCAGGACAGTCCGTGCAGTCGTCCCCGGGAAGATCGTCCGGGGTGAATTTCAGCCCCCTCCAGGCGTAGTAGGTCGACCCGAGGGGAACGGACATTCCGGACGGCCGGGAGAGCCCCGACTGCTTTTTGATCTTCTTCCTGTCGACCGGATTCTGCGACACCAGGTCGTGTCCCCCGAACCGGCTCACGAAGGTTTTGTCCCCCCATTCCTTCTGTCCCTTGTCCTTGATGTAGGAGTTGAAATCCGCGTACAGCTCCTTTGCGATCACGTGTGAGGCGTCGTCGAACTCCAGCCGGTCCTGGATGTACGACATGATCAGATCGGAGGACCGGCGCCATTCCTGGGTGTCCTTGTCCACCCGGTCCGGAGGAGGGGGCATGATCGTACCCAGCTCGTACCAGCGCCGGGCACCGGCCGCCATCCACGCCAGAACGGCCTCCTGGATCTTCGGATCGGCCTTGCAGCGGTCACGGAGCGTAGCGTCACCGAGCCGGTCGTTCGGCCCTTTCACCTCTTCCTGCGTCTTGCGGTAGGTGTAGGGCCAGCGCACCAGCGCCAGGCGCCTCCAGGTGCCGTGGTCCGTCTCGTCGACCACCGGCTTGTGGTTGGAGTTGATGAACAGGCTGTGCGTCGCCTTGAAGGTCACCGGGTCCTGCCGGATGCGCCGGGCCGTCACGTACGCCGTACCGGCCAGCTTCTTCGCCCGGTTGGTGTCCAGGCGCCGGGCCTCCGGCGTCTCCTCCAGCACCGCGTAGCGCGCCCCCATCAGATCCATCATTTCGGTGGGGTGGTTGTCGTTCGCGTTGCCGAGCATCACCCGGTCGCTGACCTGCACGTGGTACTTCCCGGCTGCTTTGGCGCACGCGTCGTAGATCGTGCTCTTGCCGTTGGCCCCGCCGCCCTGACAGATCAGGATCAGGTCGTCCGGAGTCATGTGCCCGGTGATCGCCTGTCCCTCCCTCAGCTGGAACCACTCCACCACGTCACCCGGCAGGGCCAGCAGCGCCTTGTCCCAGTCCGCGTGGTGTGCGTCCTTGACGAAGTCCACTCCCGCAATCTTCGTCATCAGCTGGTCGGGATCATGCGGCGTCAGCACCCCGGTCTTCAGGTCCACCACACCGTTGGGGCAGTTGAGCAGATCCGGATCGCCGTCGAAGCTCTCCGCGTCGCACTCCAGCGTTCCCTTCGCCAGCCGGATCACCGCACCCACCCGGCTCGCGCTCAGCACGCCCCGCCAGCCGTCCACCGCCGCACCCAGGTCCCTGCCCGTGCCGCTGTGCTGCGCGTCCACGGCCCGGTGGTAGTGCTCCAGTGCCCAGCGGCTCACCGTCTCCACGACAGTGACCTCCGTGGCCTCCTTCCACACCTTGCCGGTCCACTGCATCCACCCCATGCCCGCAGCCCAGCGGAAGCGGCCGTCCAGCTCCTCGTCGCACACCGTGTCGGCCAGCACCCTGTCCGTGAACGTGGCGTCGCGCGACTCGTTGGGCAGCTGGTCCATGCTGGCCTGGCCGAGGACTTCCAGCGTCCCCCCGGCATGGAAGAAGTCGTCCACGCCCTTCACGGCCGTGCCGTCCACCTCGGCCGGGATGATCAGGTACCGGACCGTGGCACCCTTGCTCTCCAGCCAGCGGCCGAGCCGCTGCATGGCCAGAAGAACGTTTCTCTTCTCCCGGGCGTCCGCGTCGAAACAGACCACGACCGTCCGGTCCATCAGGGGAATGTCTTCCCAGTCCCCGAGCGTTCCCATCTTGCTGCGCCAGTTGAACACCCCGGTCAGCGTGATCACTGCCTTGCCCAGGGAGGCCAGGCAGTCGGCCTTCTTCAGCCCTTCCGTGATCCACAGCGGTTCGCTCGGGTCGCGCACCCCGTCGCTCACGGGCGGGGGGACGTCCAGCCGGTTGGGCACGCCGGTCTGGCTGGCGTACTTCTGGAGCTTGCCGCCGGGGGCCTCCTGCGGAATGGCGGGCTTGAACTGGCAGCCGATCTTCTCGCCGGTCACCCGGTACATCGGGATGAGCAGCCCCGGGAACGCCATCGGGTCCCGCCATGCCCAGCGCGGCACCCGCAGGTCGTGCAGCCGGGCCTGGTCGTCGTCCGAGCCGTACAGGGTCTCGTACCCGCGGGCGCGGCGCACCTCCTCGCTGATGCAGCTCTCCTCCAGCTCCCGCAGGTGCCCGGCCATCAGCTCCTGGGCAGCTGCCACGGGTGGTTCCTCGGTGGTCGTCACAGCGCAGCCTCTTTCCTGGCCGGGCTGGCGACGGGCTGCGGGGTGATGAGCTGCATGAGCTCACTCCGCCGCACCCGCACGCTCCTCGGGCCGACGCGGTACTTGGTCAGCCGCTGCTCGTTGAACCAGCGGCGGATGGTCTTCGGGTCCTTACCGGCCAGCCGTGCAGCCTCCGGAACCGTGATGTACTCGACTTCTTCCACCTGGAGCACCTCCTTCCACATGTAGGGGTCAACTGACCTCACTGTACCCCGCGAGGGGTCAGGGGGGTATATTGGAGGGAGCATACCGAGAACAAGGAGACTGATCATGGACCAGTGCCTCAGGTGCGCCCATCCGGCGCATCCCACGAAGACCTGCCAGGAGAACACCGATCCCGACTTCCCCGACGCGGGCACGGACTGCGGCTGCACTCCGGTGCAGGTGCACGAGGTGTTCGCGGCCGAGCGCCGGGCACAGCACCTGGCCCGGTTCAGCGACGGAGAACTGCGCAGCCGCCTGAACGACCTGCTGGTCCAGTGCGACAAGGAGCAGAAGGCGTACCCCGCTACGGGCAAGGCGGGTTACCTGTACGTCGAGGAGATCTACCGGCTGCTGGGCCTGTCGCCCGAGGGGAAGATCCGGGAGAGCCGCGCGGCCGCGGAGCTCACCCGGATGATCGAGCAGGGCCGCGCGGCCGAAGTGCTGGAGGCGTACGACGACCATCACCTCAGCTGCGGCTACGTCGCCGGGATCATCAGCCACGTGGTGGCCGAGGGCAGCGAGATGACCGCGCAGGAGTTCGCCCGGTCCCTCCAGGAAGAGGCGCAGAAGTGAAGGCCGGACAGGACACGACCCCGTGCCCCTGCGCGTGCAGTCCGGGAACCCGGTGCAGCTGCACCGGCTGTGTCTGCGAGGAGCACCACCCGGAGGAAACCGATGAGCGCTGACATGATCCGCCTGCGCGACTACCAGAACGAGTGCGTGGACAAGGTGATTGCCGCCTGGCTCACCAACACCCAGCGTCCGGCCGTCGTGCTCCCGACCGGCTGTCATCGGGCGGGGCAACGCGTTCTCATGTACGACGGCTCCGTCTGCGCTGTCGAGAACGTCCGGGCTGGTGATCGCCTCATGGGTCCTGACAGCACCCCTCGTGAGGTTCTGTCCCTGGCCCGGGGTACCGGACCCATGATGGAGGTCCGGCCGGTCAAAGGACGCCCCTGGGTGGTCAATGATGAGCACGTGCTGACTCTGGTCCGCACCGCAGCCGGGGGTAAATACCCCTCGGAGCAGGGGGGCGTGATCACCGACGTAGCGCTGCCGGACTGGTGGCAGTGGGCCCGGTACCGGAAGCACACCCATAAGATCTTCAGGGTGCCGGTCGACTTTCCCGCTCAGCCTGTGCCGGACCTCGATCCGTATTTTCTCGGAGTAGTGCTCGGAGATGGGTCACTGTCCGTCCGGCACCGGCTGTCGATCGCCACGGCGGACCAGGAGATCACGGAACTGTGCGAGCAGGTGGCACAGGACCACGGCCGACGGGGCGGGGGCAATCCCCTGGTGACAAAAATCCGTGCACTGGGACTGTGCCCGATCGCATGCGCAGACCGGTTCGTTCCGGAGATCTACAAACTGGGCAGCCGGAAGGTCCGGCTGGAGACCTTGGCCGGTCTGATCGACTCGGACGGAGCTCTGTCCGGGGACGGATACGACTTCGGATCCAAGTCAGAACGGTTGGCCGATGACGTGGCGTTCATGGCCCGGAGTCTCGGGCTGGCTGCGTACGTAACCAAGCGTCCGAGAGGCCATTACCGGGTGTCGGTCTCCGGGGACTGCACAGTCATCCCGGTGCGGATCAGGCGTAAGAAAGCACCAGCACGGACGGCAGTCAAGGATGTGCTGCGTACGGGATTCGATGTGATCCCCACGGGCACTGTGGAGCCGTATTACGGGTTCCACCTGGACGGCGACCACCGATACCTCCTGGACGATTTCACGGTGACGCACAACTCGGGCAAGACTGTGATCTTCTCCCATCTGGCGGACGACTGGCTCAACCACCGCGGCCGGGGCACCCGCGTCGTGATCCTGGTGCACCGTGATGAGCTGGCCGACCAGGCGATCCGCAAGCTGCACGACGTCGCACCCCACATGAGCGTCGGCAAGGTCAAAGCGGCGGACAACGACGTCCATGCCGACGTCATGGTCTGCTCCGTGCAGACCCTGGCCCGCCAGTCCCGTCTGGACCGGCTGATCAGCAGCCAGTACGCGTTCTCTCCCCCGGGAGAACCGGCTCCGCTGGAGCGGCCGATCGGACTGGTCATCGTGGACGAATGCCATCATGCCGCCGCACCCAGCTACCGCCGGATCATGGAACAGCTGGGCTGCTTCACCCTGGAGCCGGAAAATGCCTACGGCCACTGCGCCGGTACCCGGGCGGTGGGCTTCACCGCCACCCTGGCCCGCGGTGACGGGGTGGGGCTGGGCTCCGTGTGGGACAGCGTGGCCTACACCCGCACCACCCTGGAGATGATCCGGGACGGCTTCCTGACGGACGTCAAGGGGCGTAACGTCGATCTTGATTTCGACCTGTCGGGGGTCAAGACCTCCGCGGGCGACTACCAGGCCAAGTCGCTCGGAGAGGCGATCGTCTCGGCCGACGGTCCGCGCAAGATCGCTGCCGCTGTCCTGGAGTACGCGGAGGACCGGCGCCCGATCGTCTTCACGCCCGACGTGGCCAGCGCCTATCTCACCGCGGCGGAGCTGGACAAGCTCGGCATCCTGTGTGACGTGGTGGAGGGCAACACCAGCCGCGAGGAGCGCCAGCTGATCTACAAGAAGTACCGCACCGGGGAATTGCAGGCCGTGGTCAACTGCATGGTGCTGACCGAGGGAGCCGACTTCCCCTGGGCGGACTGCGCGGTGATCGCCCGTCCGACCAGGAGCGCCCCGCTCTACATTCAGATGGTCGGCCGGGTGCTGCGTCCCTGGCCCGGCAAGTCCGACGCGCTGGTGCTCAACGTGATCGGCCAGGGCGGCACCATCTCCACCCTGATCGACCTGGACCCGGGCCTGGTCACCACGCCCCGGCCGGGGGAGTCACTGGCCGACGCCTACACCCGGCAGGAGGAACGGGCGGACTCGAAGGTCCCCGCCGGATCACTCGCCTTCGAGCTCAAGTACCGCGACATGGACCTGTTCGCCGCCTCCAGCCAGGCGTGGCTGCGCACCCCCGGCGGGGTGATGTTCCTCCCCCTGGGGCAGGGAGAGGTCTTCCTGTGGCCGGACGCAGAGGGCACCTGGGCGGTGTGCTTCGCCCCCACCCAGGGCCGCAAGTGGGTCCGCCTGCACCGGGAGCTTCCCCTCGGCCTGGCCATGGCATGGGCGGAGACCGAGGCGGGCGCAGCGGTCTTCGCCCTGTCCGCCAAGGACAAGCGCTGGCGCAAGGAGAAGGCCGACGCCAAGCAGATCGGCAAGGCCCGCTCGATGGGTATCGACGTCGGGCCCGACCCCCGCAAGGGGTCAGTGTCGGACGCCATCAGTACAGTGCTCGCGAGCTGGAAGTTCGATGAGCGCGTGAAGAAGGTCCAGGTATGACCACGGAAGAAAAGGATCAGAAGATGACCAAGGTTGTGTGCCCCGGGTGCCGGAAGGACTTCGTCCCGATCGCCTCGGGGAAGATCAAGGTCCACAGGATCAAGGGTGTGGAGTGCGAGGGGGTCGGCGAAGACCCGTACACCGGGGAGGAAGGCTCCCCGTCGGGCAGCCAGTGCCGGGTGTGCAAGGGACCGGTCGTGCTGGAGCCCAGCGGCCGCACCAAGCCCCACCTGACCCGCGAGCAGGTTCCGCAGCCGTGCGACGGAGGCAGCGACTGGCCGCTGGGTGTCTACCCGGACATCGAGGGTTCCACCCGGGGTCCTGCCCGCAGCGACGTCGCCACCGCGGGGGACGAGAGCTGGCGGCCGGGTTCCGGCTGGCAGCTGGCGGACCATGACCACACCTACGAGTGGGGCGACGACAACAACGGCCACAGCGGCAGTTTCTGCACGACCTGCGGCAAGGAGGAGCCGCAGGACCCGCCGGACCGTCCGCTGATCTCCGGCGGATCCATGGGAGACATGGAGGACGACCGTTTCCCGAGCGGCGGACACACGATGGTCGGCTCCGGAACGGTGAAGGCCCGTCCCGTCGATGCGGCGAACGACTTTCTCAGCGGCACCCGGAAGGCCCTCACTCCCCCCGGCGCGGCCGACGACTTTCTCAGCGGCAGCGCGGAGGATGACGGAGACGACGACGAGAGCAGTGGTCCGGGCTCCTGGTTCGAGGCCCGGTACGACGGGGATTGCGGCACCTGCGGAACGCACTTCGAGGCGGGAGACCGCATCCGTGCCGACGGGTCGGGCGACTGGGAGGCCGAAGACTGCTGCGGGGACGAGATCGAGACCCCCGCGGAGAAGGCCGCGGAGAAGGCCCGGCAGCCGGTCACCGCTGACCCCTCCCTGCCGGTGCGCAATGGCCGGTACGTCGCCCCGCACCCCAAGACCGGCAAGCAGGCCAAGTTCACCCGCACCACCACCTTCGCCGAAGCCGTCTCCGACTCCATCGCTCTGGACCAGTGGAAAGGCCGGATGGAGGCCATGGGCCTCGCGCTCAATCCGGACCTGATCGCCAAGGTGCGCAGCGCGGTGCAGGGCCGTGTGCCCTACGAGGTCGCCAAGGAGCAGCGGGAGTTCCTGAACGGCGTGGTCGAGCAGGCCAAGCTTGCTGCCGGATCCAAGGACCGGGCGCGCAAGGGCACGATCCTCCACAAGCACACGCAGGAGATCGACTCGGGCCGCCGGACGCTGGCCGAGGTGCCCGAGGAGTTCCGGCCGGACGTCGCCGCCTACCTGACAGCGATGGAGGGAGCGGGTCTGCGCCTGCTGCCGCAGCTGATCGAGCGTTCCGTCGTGACCACGGAGCTGGACGTCGTCGGTACGTTCGACCGGATCGTCGAAGTCCTGTGGGACCAGGAGGCACAGGATCTGAGCGGACGGCCGGTCCGGCTGCGCAAGGGTGACCACGTCATCGGGGATGTGAAGTCCGGCGCCAGCCTGCTGTTCGCCTGGCCGGAGATCGAGATCCAGCTGGCCATCTACGCGCACGCGGTCAACGAGAACGGCGTGGCCGTCCCCGACGGACCCCGGGGCCAGACCACCTGGCGCTGGGCTCCGCTGGCCGAGTTCGGGGTGCCCGCAGTGCGCCAGGACGTCGGCATCGTCATGCACATGCCGTACGGAGAGAAGACGTGCGAGCTGCACCTGGCCGATCTGGTCGAGGGCTGGCGCGGGGCGCAGCTGTGCAAGGTCGTCCGCGAATGGCGCAGGATCAAGTTCCCCGACGCGCCGTTCTTCCGCCATGTCGAGCTGGTCAAGGAGGCACCCCGGGAGGACCGCCCCACCGGCTTCGACGTGACGCCGACCGGCGAGAGCTGGGAGGAGCGGTTCCGCGCCGTGCAGACCAAGGAGGAAGGCAGTGCGCTGTGGCGCGAGGCGAAGGCGGCCGGAATGCCCCCGGACGAGCTGAAGCGGCTGACCGGCCTGGTCCGTCTCCCGGCCGTCGTTCACGCAGCGGCAGGGGACCACGCAGACTCCGAGCCGCTGCCTTCCCCGGAGCTCTCCGAAGCGCTGCATCACAAGCGTGAGGCTGACAGTGCTCTGGACCAGCAGGAGCGGTACGGGGGGTCCGGGGGAACCTCCCGGGCCGAGGACCCGTGGCCCACGTGGGAAAGCCGGTTCCGCGCCGTGCAGACCAAGGAGGAAGGCAGTGCGCTGTGGCGCGAGGCGAAGGCGGCGGGTGTCGTGCCTGTCGAGCTCAAGCGGCTGACCGGTCTGGTGAAACTGTCCCCTCCCACCCTGGAGGAACGCGCCGCCGCAGTGACCACCCGGGCCGAAGCGTCCGCCCTGTTCCAGGAGATGCGAGACAACGTGGAGACGATCGGCAAGCCCCGTATCGCGGGGCTGGTAAAGATCATGCAGGAGGCTCTACCGGCCTAGGCGATTTAGCAAAATCCCCGTATCATGGGTGGGGTAGCAGTACCCCACCCACTCACAGGTTCAAGCACTCACAGGTTCACAGGCTCACAGAAGAGGCAGGAACATGACCACTCAGGCAGACCCGTTCAGCACCCAGAAGCGCGAGGCCGACGAATTCCTCTCCGGTGGCGGCTCCACCATGATCGCGGCCAAGTGGCCCACCGTCGGTGCCGTCGTGGAGGGGACCATCACCGCGTGGGAGGGTCCCGTCCAGAAGACCGACATGGAGTCCGGGGAGCTCCTGTACTTCGAGGCCAAGAAGATGGTCAAGGAGTCCGACCTGAGGGGCAACCCGGCCACCGCACGCAAGGCCATGGAGCTCCGCGTCGATCTCCAGTGCGAGGCGACCGGCATCACCTGGAAGACCAACCAGTACATCGAGGAAGAGGTTCCGGACGACGACGGCATGCGCCGCATGTACGTCAGCGGAGCTCTCCAGAAGGCGTTCGCCGCAGCCAAGGAGGCCGCGGGCACCGACGGTGTTCCCGCGCCGCTGGAGACCGGAGCGTACGTGAAGATCACCCGGACCAAGTCGAAGAAGATGCCCAACGGGTTCTTCGCCTACACCTTCGAGGGTGAGTGGACCCCCGCCAAGCAGAACGCCAAGGCGGCGGACGGCTTCCTGAGTGACGACGCGGAAGAGAACCCGTTCGCCGAGTAGTCCCCCATGCAGAAGGCCCCCGGGAGAGATTCCCGGGGGCCTTCTGTTGTGCGAGGTCTTGTGTACTACTCGCCGGTCCTGCCCTCTTCGCCGCAGTGGCACTCATCGGTCGACTGAGCATCTGGGTGGTGCGCGGCCATGTGCTCCAGCATTTCCCCGAATCCCTCGGGGATACCGGCCTTCGCCAGCAACTTTTCCCAGATATCCATTACGTACCCTCCTTCAACAGCTGTGTGGAGCCTCAGGCAGCGTTCTGAGGACTCCGGGGCCGCAGTCCGGCACGGGTGGCCGGGGTCCAGTCCACCCGCTCCAGACGGGCCCGCTGAGCGGCGGGAAGAGGGAACGCAGGCTCCCCCGCCCAGTCCAGTCCGAGCCAGCGCAGCCAGGCCGCGTCGCACTCGTTGTCATCCGTGAACTCGACGCCGGAGCGCTTGTACGCAGCCATGATCATCGCTGCCTTGTCCCCCGTCCTGCCCAGCGCGTACGCCTTGAGCGTGCTCGGGTTGACCTCCACATAGGGGAATCCCCGGCTCAGCAGCTCGACCCGCACGGCTCCGTGGACCATCGGGATCTGCCGGGCGGAGGCCCCCTTGAGACCGGCGCGGATGTCCTCCAGGATCACCAGGTCCGGCCAGGCGTCGAGCAGCGCGACCGCCAGATGATCGCGGATGTGCAGCAGACGGCCGTCTCCCCCGCCGTCCTTCGTCCTGATCAGTCCGGTGGAGCCGTCCGGATAGGCGAGCCCGGTGCGGGTGAGCGCAGCGTCTATTCCCATGATCTTCATGTCGTTCCTCCGTGGTCTGTTTGATTAAATCAACCGTACCACCTAGGATGGAACAGGAGTGCATCGTGAACACCGACCAGATGATCAAGGAGTGGTATGGCTCTCGACCCGGCGGCGAAACCCGCCTATGACGCTCTTGTGGAAGAACACAACGCTCTGCTGAAGGAAGTGGGACGCAGTCCCCTGACCCGCGCACAGCTGGCGGGGGTGCGCACCCAGCTCTCGTACGCCGCCCGCGGTTTCCGCATCACCTCTCTCATGGTTCCCCGCGAGGGAGAGAAGGGCGAGAACTTCTGGAGGGGCCTCGCGAGCATCCGTAAGAACCTGGCGGCCGCCCGCGCCGGACTGGAGGAGCGATGAGCTTCACCACAGGACAGCTCGGCATGCAGGCATACGAGATCTACGTGGCCGAGGAGATCTCCCAGGAAGCGGCCTGTGCCCGGGCGGGCACAGGCCGCAACAACCTGCGCCGGGTACTGGAGATCATCCGGAACGACCCGAGCGAGGAACTGCTGCTCCAGCTGAAAGCCGGAGAGATCTCCCTGATGCAGGCACTGGCGGACAGCCGGAAGAACATGGACATCCCGGACCGGCTCAGTGTTCAGCAGATCCGCACCGCCATGGAGCGCTTCGTCGGATTCGACAGTGTGCGTGCCGAGTTCACCGACGCGCTGCTGCTCCGGGTGCCTGCCGATGAACTCGCGGAGTTCGAGCGCAGGCTGTGCGCCAGCCGCGCTGCCACCTGGAACCTGATCAACGCAATCCGGAAGACCAACGAACAGAGGATCACAGAATGAGCGAGATCATGAAGGACGGCGAACTCCGGTTCGTCATCGAGCACCTGAGCGCCAACCTGCTCGAAGTCGACCCCGCCGTCCAGCGGGACATCAGCCAGGCCCGGGTGAAGAAGATCGTCAACAACTTCGCCGAGCAGAGCCTCGGAGTCCTGGTCGTCTCCCGCCGGGGAGGCGTCACCTCGGAGCCCCGCTACGTCGTCCTGGACGGCCAGACCCGCCTGGAGGTGATCCGCCAGGTCGCCGGAACGGCGGAGACCACCATGCCCGTGCTGTGCCAGGTGTACCTCAACCTGAGCCGCAGGGAGGAGGCGGAGATCTTCCTCACGCACAACGACCGGGCCGCCGTGCGCAAGCTGGACGGCTTCCGGATCTCCCTGGTGGCGCAGGAGCAGTGGGCCGTGGAGATCAACGCCGTGGCCGACCGCTACGGCTACCACGTGAACAGGGACAAGGATCCCGGCCACCGGTTCCTGGCCGTGGGTGTCGCGGAGCGGCTGTACCGCGGGGAGCGGGGCCTGGACGTTCTCGACCGGACGTTCGACACGATCAACCGGGCCTGGAACCACACCCCCAACGCCGCTTCCGCGGAGGCAGTCATCGGACTGGGGCTGCTCTACCAGCGCCACCCCGGGGACATCGACTTCAAGGGACTGGCGAGCAGGCTGGCCAAGGCAGGCAGCCCGCAGCAGTTCATGGGGGTCGTGGCTCAGCACCGGCACGCCCTGGGCATCACCATGCCCGAGGCTGCCTACCGGTACGTGGTCCAGCTGCACGACAAGGGCCGCAAGTCCCGCCGTCTGAGCGGCTGACGGACACGGGCGGGGGCCGTCGGGGCTCCCGCCCTGCCGTACGATCTAGCTCAACGACCACGGACTGAGGAGAACCAGTGAATACGAACACGCAGCTCCCCGGGGAGGACGATGCCGGGACCGAAGGTGTCTGGACCTTCACGGACCAGTACAACGAGACGTTCACCGTCACCGGGACGTTCCTGGGCGTGGGGTCCTCGCACCGGCCGCGCCACAAGGGTCATGAAGCGGGTACGTTCATCCCCCGCCGGGAGCACTGCTCCACGTGCCGCTGGACGGAGATCCGCATCTTCGTGGAGGCCGGGGAGCGCACCCGGTACGCCGTCGTCAACCGTGGCGTGTCCATCGTTCCCGGTGAACGGGAGCTGGTCACCTGCGAGAGGTTCACCACCGGATTCTCCGTGGTGGAGGGTGTCACCACCCGCAAGACCCAGAGGGACGGCAGCCAGGTCGTTGCCCTGACCCTCCCGGCCGCCCGTGCGCTGGCGCAGGCGGCCGCCCATGACGAGAGCATCCGGGACGCGTACGTCAACCGGGCCACCGTCTGAGCGCATCCGCACAACGACCAGGAGACCGACATGAACAGACCCTCCGTAACCGCCTTCGCCGAAACCGCCGTCGTCTATGCCGTGATCGAAGGCCGTACGGACGAAGCCCGACGACTCCTCGGCAACATGCTGGACGACGAGCTGAGGGACTACCACCGCCAGGTCAGCACAGTTCTCGACCTGGTCAACGACGAAGGCAACGGACGTCGCCTGGAGGGCGGGTTCTGATGACCGGCTTCCCCTGGACGGATCCTCCCTGTACCTGCGAGGAGTGCCGTCCGGGGCCCGGCATCGACTACGCCAGCACGCACCTGAGCCGGATGCTGAACAGGCTGGACGAGGAGCGTGCCCAGCGGGCTGTGGAAATCACAGCATGGATCGACGGATGTCACGGCAACCCCGTGATCAAGAAGGAGCCCTCATGATGAAGCTCATCGGTTGCCTGGTGTTTCTCACCGCGCTAGCGCTGATCTTCCTGATAGCCACGAACAAGATCTGACCGTGGGCAGGCACCGCGCCGGGCCACCGGTCACACCACGCGCCGCGGAGGCTGTACCTCACCCTCCGCGGCGCGTACTGCGTCAGGAGTACGAGCGGCTGTACCGCTTCTACAAAGACCTCCAGCGGGAGCACAGTGCCCTTCTGGACAGGCTGGAGCAGGACACCGAGGAGGTTCCCCTCCCCCTTCCGGCCGACTGAGAAATCGACCAAGGAGAACAGATCATGACCATCCGCTTCATCGCTGTAGCCGGGTACATCGACAAGATCACAACGGACGGCCGCATCCTGGAACACACCCCGGGTGTTCCCCTCGCTCCCGAGGACATGCGCTCACTGATGGTCCACGACCATTCCCGGGGTGAGCACGTCGGCCGGATCGACCGGGTGAGTCTGATCGGGGACCAGATCGTCCTGATCGGCATCCTCTTCGAGGACAGCTGGGCCAGGCCCTCCGTCGATGCGCTCCGCGCCGGTACGGACAGGCTCAATCTCGACGTCGGCTCCCGTAGTTCCAGCTGGGACTCGCGGGACTCCGGGAAGCCCTTCAAGACGTATGCCGAGGTGATGCGCATCCACGACTGGTGGATCCGGGCCGCACATGTCCACAGCAATCCCTGCTGGCCCCTCCCGGCGGCAGACGTCTGGGCGGACCCCGGATGCTGACTGCCCCTCCCGCCACAGGGGGTTCTGCTGTTAAGGTAAATTGACCCGATTTACTGAAAGGGGTACCACCATGACCACCACCAAGCGACCCAGGGGACGACCCCGTCCCATCGAGACGATCGAGCGGGACGAGAAGATCCTCAAGCTGCTCCAGCAGAGCGGATCGTTCACCCGCAATCAGATCGCCGAAGCCCTGGGCCTGGACACCACCATCACCTACCTCTCCCTGGACCGGCTGCGCCGCCAGGGACGCGTCCGCAAGTGCGCGGGCACCGGCTCGAACACCCTGTGGACGAGCGAGGCGAATGCCCCGTGCCCCTGATCGCCGGACCTGCGGACGAGCAGGAAGAGGCGCTGGGACCGCGGGAGATCTGCGAGCTGGGAGAGATCTGCGTAAAGATGGCCCGGCAGCTGCGGGAAACGAGCGAGGCAGCGGCAGCCATCTTCAGATCGCTCCCCGCCGCGGGAGCCCTGCTGACGTCCCCGGACGCCATGCGCTGGACCCCCGGGGAAGGAGTTGCGCTGTGAGCGGTGACCGGCTCACCGTGGCTGTGTGCATCCCGACCATCGACGGCCGGGAGCGCATGCTGGCCAACGCCATGCGCACGGTAAGGATCCAGCGCCGCAAGCCCGACCAGATCCTGATCGAGCGGGACCGGGAAAGGACGGGCGCAGCAGCCACACGCAACCGGCTGCTGGCCCGGGTGGAGACCGACGTGATCGCCTGGCTCGACGATGATGACCTTCTGGAGCCGAACCACCTGATCGCCAACCTCCGGGTGCTCAAGGAGCGGCCGGAGGTCACACTCGTCTACCCCCGGCCACGCATGGTCGGCGGGAAGGACCCCACGGCAGTGACTTACCAGGGACGGTTCCCGACCCCTCCCTGGGGCCTGCGCTGGTGCCCGGAGTTCGACAAGCACCTGAGGATGCGCGGCTCCTTCATCCCCATGACGCACCTCGTGCGCACGCAGGCGGTGCGCGACGCCGGAGGATTCCCGCCCGGTGAAGTCCTGCCGGACGGCCGGTACCGGGGTGAGGACGAGGCGTACCTGATCAGGCTTCTCGATCACGGCGCGGTGTTCGAGCACCTGGACGCGAAGACCTGGAAGTGGGTCGTGCACACCCGGCAAACCGCCGGACGGGGTGTATAACTACCCGCGGATCAGGAGGAATCGGGCAATGACCGTTTTGACCGATTCGTTAAAACCACTCCCTGACCAGCGAAAACTCCTAGGAGAAGAGGGGCTGGGCCTCGTTGAGGGGTGGTTCTGGAAGGTCCGGAGAAGGGAACCTCCGGACTTTCCTACTCTACGGACCGGTAACCAGAGCGGATCAGTCCGTTCGGTTACGGATTAATTAAACAGGCATCCGTATAACGATACCTGCCGGACGAGGGAGAACGATCATGTCATCTCGGTTCGATCACTCGGAAACAGAGCGTGCGGGACTGCTCGAAGACAGCACCGATCCGCCCGAGAAGCGGGACAGTGAGGTACCGGCCGGGGCGGAAGTCGAAGCACTGTGCGCGGTGTTCAACGAGAACGGGACCAGGGCCCGGGAGATCGTCAGGAGCATGCCCCGGCGGGACCGGGCGATCTTCACCTTCTGGCTGCTGGAGCTCACCAACATCATCGACGAGATCCAGCTGGGTGACCGCTTGTAGGACAGGACACCCGGACAAGACAAAGACAGGACAGGACACGGTGTCCTGTCCTGTCTTTGTCTTGTCTGCCCCCTTGTCCAATGCGCCCCCGGGTGCGCCCGTACACCTGTCCGTGCGCCGTCCCGGGACAGGACATCCCGGCAGGACGCTCCTGGACAGGACACGGTGTGCCAGTCCACCTGGACAAATATGCCGCTGGACATGTCCAGTCAACGTCCTGGACAACCCCGGGTAATACAGCACTGGACAAGCGCGCTGGCTGCCCCGTACATTGACTGGACCGATTAAAGAAAATCGACCAGGGAGGACAGGCCATGCGAACCAGGACAGAGCGCAGGACACGGATGGTGTCCAGGACGGTGGGGGACAAGACACACCCCGTCTCCCAGGAGTACGAGGTCCAGGTCCCGGTTGTCCCGACAGACTGGGACGCCGTCGCGCTGTCCACTGTCCGGGCCGCGACCACCCTGTCCGTCCTGGGCGCCATGGCCTGGAGCACGGTGTCCATCGGGGACCTGCTGTCCATGGTGGCCCCGAGCTGGGTGGCGTACACCGTCGCCGGGGTCTTCGACCTGGCCTGGATCGTCTGCATGATCCTTGAATGGCTGTGCCGCTACGACCCCGCCCGTGCACGCATTCCCCGCCGGGCTGGCTGGTCGGCCCTGGGCATCAGCATGGTTCTCATCGCAGGTCACGGCTATGCATACGGCGTGCTCAACGGCCACGGACGGAGCTTCCTGGCTGTGGGCATCGGAGGTGCGCTGGTCTCCGCCATCGCGAAGAGCATGTGGTCGGTGGTCATGAACCACACGGCCGTGAAGCTCTCCGCGGAACACGAGGAATGGCTGGCGGCGGAGCGTGCAGAGACCGGCACGGAGCTGGCCCTGACGGCTGAGCGCCGCAGGCTCGCCCGGACACGGGACTCCATCGAAGCCGAGCGCCGCGCACTGGGGCAGGACACAACGCCGGAGCCGGACGTCCAGGACATCCGGCCGGAGCCGGACGGGACACTGTCCGCCTCCCTGGACACGGACAAGGAAAAGGCTGTCCGGGCACTCGCCAAGGCCATGGACATCCCCGTGGAGCTATTCGGCCTGGACAGGACAGCCGGACAGGACACGGACAGCCGGACAGGACAGCCGGACAGGACAGCCGGACAGGACACGGACAGCCGGACAGGACGGCCGGACAGGACACGGACAGTCGTCCCCCTGGACAGGACACGCAGTGTCTCGTCCTATGTCCTGTCCCTCCTGTCCGAAGCGCCGGACATGGACGGGACAGCGGTCAGGACAGCGGTCCGGCTCGAATTCCCGGGCGCCTCGGAGGACAGCATCGCCAAGGCGATCACCCGCACACGTCTGAAGATCAGGAACACCGAGAAGAGGGATGGAGAGAACCATGGCTGAGCACAACGGCTGGCCGTCTGCGCCGGACTACCCGGCAGGCATGCAGCGTCCGGCGAACCGGACCACGCTGACCGCGGACGAAGCCACAGCACGGGGCACAGACGGATTCGGGCACCCTCTGGGACCCGACTCCACGTTCCCCAACGGCACCGGAGAGATCTTCCCCCCGGGCACCCGGGGCACGATGTCCTCGGGCAAGGGGGGAAAGCACAGCAACCTGCTGGATCTGATCAAGACCCTGGAGGACGGCGATCTGGGTGACCAGGTCGAGATGCACGCCTATGTCGAGGACGCACGCGCACTGTTCATGCGCATCGCAGTGATCATCGCACTGGCGTCCGGCGGGATGAAGGAAGACGCCAAGCGCAAGGCCCGGGAGTCCGCGGACGGCCGCATGACCCTCGGGGACAAGATCAAGCTGGCTGCCGCGCTGCGGAAGATCTCCCGCAAGTTCGGCGCGGCCGCCGACCACGCCGCTGACGCGGCCGCCGACATGGCAGCCTCCTGGCGGATCATGGAAAGCTGCCTGGACGATCTGGAGCAGGGAGCGGCAAAGCCGCAGGCCAAGCGCGGTTTCAACATCACTCGCGGTCGTTAGGGGGTGGCCAGGATGAGCATCAACTTCGGTGCACGATTCGGCTGGCTGATGGCTGAGAAAACGGCTCCCTTTTCGGCGCCGGTACTGCTCAGCCTGGCTGCTATGCCGCTTGCCGTTCTCGCCCACTGGGGCTGGGGGGACGATCCGGTCTGGATCGCTGTCCTGGCTGTGGTCTCCACGATCCTGACCGCCTCCACGTACTGGACCTGGGGCCGCCGCAGCCGGGAGAGCCAGCGGGTGGCCACAGTGTTCACCGCCCTGGTACTGGGCTGGATCACCTTCGCGGCCGCGTCCAGCCCCTTCAACTCCGGCATGGTCAGTGCCTGGCTGCTCGGAACCGTCGCTCTCGGCATCCTGTGGGGTATCCGGCACGCCGGTCTCAAGCCCTCCAGCGAGAACGACAAGCAGGTCAGCGAGCCCGACCCGCTGGGCGGCCGTGTGGGCGTGCTGAGGGGAGCCCGGACAAAGAAGATCAAGGGGGACGACGAAGCGGTGGAGGCACGGGTGCAGATGCCCCGTGGTGGAGCCACCGTGGCGGATGTCCAGGCAGCCCGGGACACCATCGCTTCGGCCGTCAGCATGGGGACGGACCAGGTCACCGTCCGGCCGGTCAAGGGACGTGCGGACCAGGTTGACCTGGCCTTCACCCAGCCCGTGGACATGGACAAAGTCCTGGCCTGGACAGGTCCGTCCCACCCCGGGAAGTCCATCGCGGATGCCCCGATCCGTCTGGGCTACCGCATGAACGGCAGCGAGATCGCCTGGTGGCTGGTCGGGTCGGGAGACCCCGCCAACCCCCGGGTGCTGTCCCACACGCTGTGCACCGGCATGACCGGCTCCGGGAAGACGGAGACGATCTGCACGGCGATCATCGAGATGCGCTCCCGCACGGACATCGTGCCGATCGTGGGAGACCCCGCCAAGTTCGCACAGAGCTTCGGGGACATCGCGGACTGCCTGGAGATCGCGGCCAAGACCCCGGCCGAGGTCAAAAAGCTGATCAAGAACCTGCCGGACGCCGTGGTCTACCGTGCCGGGCTGCTGGGCACCCTGACCAGGGCAAACGGCCAGGTCGGGTACAAGGAGTGGATCCCGGAGTGCTACACCCTGCACGGGATCCCGGCAGTGTTCATCGACATCGAGGAAGCGGCCGACGTCGCCGATCTGATCGCTGATGAGCTGGACGAAGCAGTGCGCAAGCTCCGCTCCATAGGCATCCACCTCTGCATCTCGATGCAGACCGCACCGCACGACAACATGGCGCGCAAGACCCGCGGGCAGTTCGGCCAGTCGCTGGCCCACGGGTGCCAGGAAGCCCAGGATGCCAAGTATTCCCTGAACTCGAACACTCTCGACGCAGGGGCGGATCCCACCAAGTGGGGCAACGAATCCCCCGGCTCGCTGTATGCGGAGCTGGTCGGCACGGACAAGCTGCACTGGTCCGTGGACGGCAAGGTGCTCGCCACGACGTACGAGCAGAAGCGCACGTCGATCAGGGACACGAAGCGGTACTGGGCACACCTGGACGCCGGGACGAAGCAGATCCTCGGCCGGGGGATCATCCTCCAGGACGAGCAGTTCCTGGCCGCGCTGCCGAGCGTTCCGGCCGACAGGGAAGTACCCGAAGAGGATGTGAGGCGGGACCTGCACGCGGTCCCGACCGACGAAGGAGTGGTGGATGTGACACAGGAACTTCAGCCTCCGGTAGGTCCCCGGGTGGCCTTCGGGTCGCCCGAGCGTGACCGGATGAGCACCGAGGATGCACGTGCGCTGATCGAGGGAAGGATCGACGATCTGGAAGCCGGGGGCCGCGATTCGGTGGGCTTCGGAGACCTCGAAGATCTCGCCGCAGTGACCGGCCGCCAGCGCACCTGGATCTACCAGGAGCTGACACGGCTGGTAAAGGAGGGACGCCTGGTGGAGGGAACGAAGCCCCCGTACGCCATCAAGAGGCGTTCCGAGACAGCTGTCAGCTGACAGTGTCAGACAGTGTCAGAAAGGCTGTCAGAAGCCGTGTCAAAGGCTCCTGACAGCCCCTCTGGCCTAAGACTCTCCCCGCCTGACACGATCACGTGTCAGGAACACCGAACACAGAGAAACGGAAGGATCATCATGACTCGTATCCTTGCCCGCTGGACGGCGGAGATCGTCGTCTTCGTGGGTGCCCTCATAGAGATCTACTTGTTCGCCAGCCTGCTCCCCGGGGACAGTGTCGATCTCCCTGTCGGCGGCACCCTGGTGACCATGCTCCTGATCGGAGCAGTCACCGCCGCTGTCGCCATTCCGCTCTGGTCGCACGGCCGCAAGCGCGACCGTGCCTAGGCATCACCACGGGCGCCGGGGACACCGTCGCCGTCACAGCGGGAACGGAGACCTGATCTTCTGGGTCGGCCTGTTCCTCACCATCGTCTGGATCGCGGACCACTATGGAAAATGAGATCGAGCGGCGGCAGCGTCTCGGGGAACTCACCGAGTACCTGCGGACGCAGCCGCTCACGAACACAGACCAGGGACAGCACGTCCACATCCACTACCACCAGGCGCCCGCCAGTACAGCGCCGGTCGACCAGAACCCGGGACAGAGCGTCCTGGACAAGTACACCCCGTACTTCATCCTGCTCCTGGCGGGGTGCGTGATCCTCGCGATCGTCGCGGTGATCGCCGTCATCCTCCTGCCCATGGTCGTGACCATGCTGATCGCCGTTGCGGTCTGCCTGGGCGCGGTCGCCGTGCTGGCGCTGGCCGTCAGCGGCTCGCTGCGCAATATGCGGCTCCAGAAAATGGATGAAACCCTCCTGAAGAAAGTGATCAAAAAGTGAGCAGAGACCCGATGCTGGTGATCGTCCCCACCCGGGGACGGCCGGAGAACATCGTCCGGCTGGAGGCCGCACTCACCGAGACCGGCACGATCGAGGCCGACTTCCTGTACGTGGTCGATCATGACGATCCGGCGCTGGACGACTATCTCTCGCTCGGCCTGCGCCGGATCACGGTCATGCAGCGCCGGGCGCGTCTCGGCCGGACCCTGAACCATGTCTCCCAGCTCTACCGGGAGGCGTACGACGTGATCGGTTTCATGGGGGACGACCACTGCCCGCGGACCCCGGAATGGGACAAGCGGATCATGGACTCACTTCTGGAGGGCGCACCGCGGGTCGTCTACGGCAATGACCTCCTCCAGGGGGCGAACCTGCCGACGGCCGTCTTCATGCACAGCAGGATCATCAAGGAGCTCGGCTACATGGTTCCGGCGACCATGGTCCACCTGTACCTGGACAACTTCTGGAAGGAGCTGGGCGCCGGACTGGACGGCCTGGTCTACCGGCCGGACGTGGTCATCGAGCACATCCACCCGGCTGCGGGCAAGGCCCCGATGGACGACGGGTACCGTGAGGCGAACTCGTCGGAGCAGGACCGGGCGGACCGGGAAGCCTGGCTGGCGTACCAGCAGAACTCTCTGCCCTACGCGGTCAAGAGGATCCGGGAGGCGTACGACAAGTGACCTTGAAATCAGGCGTAACAGCCGTCGTGTCTGCACACACTCCCCGTGTGCAGACACGCTTGCATTCCGCACTGGACAGTGTGCTGATGCAGACCCGTCCGGTGGACGCAATCAGCGTCTCCGTCGATCATCACCACGAAGGTGCCGCTGCCACGAAGAACCGGGCGCTGGCGGCCGTGGGCACCGAGTGGTCGGCCGTGCTGGATTCGGACGATCTCTGGTTCCCCGAGCACGTCGCACTCCTGCTCATGCATGCCGAGCAGACCGGAGCCGACATGGTCTACCCGTGGTTCGAGGTGGAGAACGGGTGGGATCCGTTCCCGGTGTTCGAGGGCCAGCCGTTCGACCCGAACGCGCTCAACGAGCAGAACTACATCCCGACCACGGTGCTCGTCAGGACAGAGCTGTTCCGGAGCACCGGGGGCTTCCAGCCCCTGGGACCGGAGGAGAATCCCTGCGACGACTGGGGGGCCTGGCGCGCGCTGCGGAACGCGGGAGCGAAGATCGAGCACCTGAACCGGCGGACCTGGAAATGGGTCTGGCACGATACGGACGGGGACCGCAACACCTCGGGGAGGGGGAACGCGTGGTGAGGAAGAAGGCCACCCGCGACGGACCGGAGAAGTGCATCCATGGTCACCGGTACGACGAGAAGAACACGTACCGGCACAAGGGGAAGAAGTTCTGCCGGAAGTGCCACGCGGCGGGCCAGCGTGCGCGCCGGAGGAGGGGAGCCGCGTAATGATCAAAACCCTGCTGGTCACGGACAACGTGATCCGCCCGCAGCAGTGCGAGCTGTACCGGGGGCACACGTGTGCTGTGGTCAACAAGCACCACATCTGCCCGGAGTCCTGGTGGCACGCGGCCGGGGTCCTGGTGGACACTCCGATGATCGTGCTGTGCCCGAACTGTCACTACAACACGCACGCAGCCATCGACGGCATGATCCGGGAGCGGGACCTGCACTGTCTGCCGCCCCGCTGCATCAAGCTGGCGGAGCAGGCGTTCACGCTCGCTCTTGCCGCCGGTCTCACTCCCGCCCTTACTCTCTGAGGACTGATCATGAAGGCACTCGTCACCGGCAACAAAGGGTTCCTCGGCCGTCACTTCGAGGCTGAACTCGTCCGGCGCGGCTACGACGTGACCGGCCTGGACATCAAGACCACGAAGAGCCAGGACTGCCGGAGGTTCTTCCAGAGCTCGGAATCTCTGAAGAAGGAGTTCGATCTGGTGGTTCACGCCGCTGCTGTGATCAAGGGGCGGGAGACGATCGACGGGGCTCCGCTGGCCACCGCGGTGAACCTCGGACTGGACGCGGACATGTTCCGCTGGGCTTCGCTGGCCCGTCCGGGACGGGTGCTCTACCTCTCCAGCTCCGCCGCGTACCCCGTGTGGGCACAGGACGGGGAGCCCTCCTCCCCTTCCACCCAGGGTGGTCTGGGAGAGTTCTCGGTAGACGTCACCCGGGACGGAGGAGTCTCCCGGCCGGACCAGGTCTACGGCTGGAGCAAGGTCGTCGGAGAGGTGCTGACGCACGAGCTGCGCCGGACCGGCGTACCGGTCAGCGTGGTCCGGCCGTTCAGCGGATACGGCGCGGACCAGGACGACACGTACCCCTTCCCGGCCTTCGTCCGCCGGGCACTGGAGCGCCAGGACCCCTTCGAGGTCTGGTGCGGCTCGTGCGTCAGGGACTTCATCCATGTCAGCGATGTGGTGGCGGGTGCGCTGGCCGTGGCTGAGGACGGCACCGAGGATCCGGTCAACCTGTGCACCGGACGCGGGACCAGCTTCGACGACCTGGCAGAAATGATCACCGATGCCGCCGGATACTCCCCGGAGATCCTGGAACGGGCCGACAAGCCGACCGGCGTCCGGCACCGTGTCGGAAGCACGCTGCGCATGTCCAAGATCTATGAGCCGGTGGTCACGCTGGAAGCCGGGATCGCGCTGGCGCTGGAGAAGTCGGCGGACTGAGCGTGTTGTGAGCCGCTTGGCGCAGGGTGTACTGTTTAACTAAACAACTGAAACAGACCAGGGACCAGTGATCATCATGCGCACCGTCACCAGCACCCAGACCCTCCGCACCGTCATCGAGCGGGCCATCGCCAAGCAGCACCCGGTGACGATCTCGTACGTCACGGCCAGCGGCCGGAATGTTGTCCGCACCGTGGAGCCCTACCGGATCAGCGTGTCGGCCGCTGGTGACGTCCTGGTCAAGACGATGGACCGCGAGTCGGGCGACTACCGCAGGTTCCGGCTCGACCGGATCACGCACTACACCGTGCACCGCACCTACTTCTCGATCAAGAACCCGACCCACCTGACGGAGGTCGTCCTGTCCGTCGACAGCGGCGTTCCGGCCACGGCAGCCGAAAAGATGACCATGATCCGCGAAGCGGTCCTGTTCACGATCAAGCACAGCAACGGCAACCCTGCCGACGTCGACATCGACGGAACGGTCGGACTCCTTGCAGCGGAGACCGGGGAGATCACACCGAGCCGTATCTGGAAGGCAATCCGCATGAACAAGACCCCCGAGTACCGCACCAGCAACGGTGTGGCCATCCGCGCCGGTCTGCGGGTGCTCGACTACGACCGTAAGACCGGCAGCGTCGGCCACGCGCAGTTCACCCGCGGCGGCAGCTGTGACCCCGGTGGCGAGTACTTCAATGGCTGGTTCGAGGTCGTCCGGGACGACGGCAGCACGGCCCTGTTCAACGGTGAGCGCCTGCGGGCGCTCTGACCCACCATCCCGGCCGGGAGGCAGACGCCTCCCGGCTCCGTCTATGAAAGGAAGATCATGGCCAGGGACAAGTACCGGCACCGGACCGAGGACCGGGGGCGCGGCATCGTCGCCGTCTTCTCGGAGGGTCCGAGCAGCGAGGTGGACGCGGTCGACCGCGAAGGCCGGTCCTTCGCCAAGCGGGAGCTGACGTTCGAGCCGGGGCTGACCGGCAGGCCGGTTTCGGGCGGCGGCCGGTTCTACGACCATGGCGCCATGTACGAGGCGCAGCAGATCTTCGTCACGAAGAAGCTCACCCCGAGGGAGGACTGATCATGGCACGCAAAACCGACTACCCCACAGGCAATCCGAACGGCATGTCGTTCATCGGCAACAAGTGGGTGTTCACCGGTCCGCAGGGCTACCGCGTCCAGAAGCAGGGCGACAAGTGGAGCGTCGTCTCGTACACCGCGAACGACACGCGTCCGGTGTCCAGCGGTGCCCGGATGACCGAGGACGACGCGCACGCGCTGGCAGCCGAGCTGGCCGGAGGTCACTGACCATGCCGATTCGCGATGTCCTCCAGGCAGCCCTCCGTCGGCTCAGCTGGTCTCAGCACGAGATCGACACGGCGCTGACCGAGCTCCAGGAGGACGTACTGACGGACCCCACGCTGTCCGACCACACGGCCTACCGGGAACTGGCGGACGCAGTGGTGGAGCAGATCGGCTGGCTCTCCGGGGACGGGGACAGCTGGGACGGCGACGACGACGAACTGACCATCCTGAAGAACTGGCTCACGGTCTCCGGGAAGTGGCTGCCGGAGATGTACGCACACCTGACTGCGGAGAAGATCAGGTTCTGCTGCAACTGCCTCGCGGGAGCGGGCTCGTGCGATGCGGCGGCCGACCGGATCGACCCGTGGCTCTCCAGCACGGAGCACGAGAGCTGGGGAACTCTGGTCCGGAAGTCGGACGGCACCGAAGTGCCCTGGAAAATCATGAACGCCGTGGAAGTCCTGAGGAACAAGGAGAAGTGACCATGAAGAAGACGATCACCATCCGGCTCACGCTGGACAACATCGAGACCGCACTGAAGCCGGGCGACGTGTTCGCCGACGACCCCGAGTTCGGGGCTGTCCGGTCCGCCCGCAAGCACGCCAACGGCACGGACGCCATGGTGTACACCGACAAGGGCAGCCGGGACTCCCTCGGCCTGCCGCAGACCGTGCGCGTGATCCGGGAGACCTGATCATGGAGAAGAAGCTGTACCTCGTGGGGGTTTCGCAGGGGGCTCCGGTGAGCGTCCTCGGCCCGTACCAGGAGAGCGAGCTCCGTCCGCTCATGACCGGCCGCAGGCAGCTGGAGGACGCGGGAGCCGACGAAGGCGTCTACCGGGCGCGGGCGCTCAGCGCCGAGGAAGCGCTGGCGCAGGTCGAGCGGGACCTGAGGGAAGGGAACTGATCATGGGACAGCGGGAACGGCTGGAAGCGCTGCGCAAGGACGCGAATGATCCGACACTTGAGGCCGGAGACCTCGTGTTCTGCCGGGGCATCTACGCCAAGGTTCGGATGATCAGGGAACACAAGCCGGGTACACACTCGTGGTCACCGATCAAGAACGAAATGACGGCCCGGGAGATCGTGACAGACCTCGGCTCACGGTGGTTCGGACGCTGAGAGACCGGTCGGGTGCAGGGGCTGACGTCCCTGCACCCCCTCAGGCCGTCAGCCTGGAACAAGATCACAGACCAGCACGAGGAGAGATCATGGAAAAGGGATACACCGTCGTCCAGGTCACGGACCTGGCCCCCGGGGACCGGATCGCGCAGGTGTTCCCCGTCAGGGAGCGCGGCATCGTCCGCAAGGGGGAGCGGGTGGTGAAGATCCTGGACGTCCAGCCGGAGACGGTTGAGCGCTGGGGCGAGAAGCTTCCGGTCTGCCGCGTCCTCGGTATCGACCCTGATCAGGGGGACGGGGTCGTGAAGTGGCTGGCCGTGCCGTCCCGCCGGTACGTCGTCGTCCGCTGACTGAGGGGCCCTTCGGGGCCCCTTCTTCCTTAAAAATCATGGTTTATTTTTAAAGCCCCAGGTCAGGGCGTTGATCGAAACTTTACAACGAGCCGGATTAGCTGTTTACTTAAAGCAGAACAACAAAACAGCACGACCGAGCCACCGGGGGTCCAATCCCCCCGGAGCCCGGGGAAGATCGGGAAGAGGACGCTACGGTCAGCCTCACCGGATCACCCCACAGGGGCAGCGGATCGGGAGTCGAGATCTTCTCCTCCCCCGCAGGATCGGAGCCCGGAACATAACCGGGCGGGTCACGCAGCAGACCTCAAGCGCTCGTCGCAGCTGGAGACAGGCACCGGACCTCCGCAAAACCGGTAGACGAACCGAGTAGGAGATCGGGCGCGGCTGGCATGAGGGTCAGTCACCGTACCTCCCAAAGGACGAGTCGGAAGCACCGGCCAGCAACGGCGTAAGGGCAGCGAGCTACAGACTGCATCTCACGGGGCCGCCGGTGACGCACTACACACGACCCTCCGCTCACAGTCGAAGTCCAGATATGACCCCGCACTGGAGTGACTGCCCGTTCGAGTCGGGCCCGGAGGGACCAACCGCACACCGACTGAAGATCACAACAAGGAGCACACCATGATGGAATTCCCCCTCGGCACGCCGGTCGCCTACAAGGGGTCCGAGCGGTGGCCCAGCGCCATCGCTGCTGTGGTCGTCGAGCCCTTCATCGTGAACGGCCAGACCGACCCCGAGCGCGTGATCATCGACTGCGGGCCGACCCGGTACGCCGCTCCTTACGACCGGGACACCCGGATCGTCTGGACCGACCAGCTGACCTGATCATCGCTATCCCCCGATAAGGCGAAACCGGCGCGAGCCGGTCGGCCGGAGATCACCTCCCGGTCCTGACGAGCCAGGTCAGTCCAACTGAATGACGGAGAGATCATGGACAAGGACATCACCGTCCGGCGGCACTCGGCCGTCCCCGGCCTCAAGGACGTCCACCTGAAGGCCCAGCCCGCCTACACCTTCACCTACCGCGGAGAAAACTACTCCGCGGCCTACGACCGGCTGAGCGAGATGTGGAGCGTCAGCTGGGTGAGCTCGCCCGACGGTGCGACGCACCCCATGGCTGTGCGCTCCTCGCTGGAGCAGGCCGTGCGCGACGCCATGAGCGATGTGGACCTGATCGCCCGGCACCTCCCCAAGGTGCCCCAGACCACGACCCGGGAGAACTGACCATGCGTGACCTGACCGAGCCGGTCGACTGGCAAGTGCTCATCAGTCACCCAGCCTCACGGACTGAGTACCAGGAGGCCGAGACCAGCAGGGGCACAGTGGCCCGGGTGACCGAGGACGGGCACGAAGTCGTCTCCCCCAGCGGTGACACCGAGCAGGTGCGACGGCAGTACAACGGCCGGGTTCAGGCGTACCTGAAGTCCTACGGTCTGTAAATCGCACCACCCGTGAACTGTACTGATCAAAGGCCCTCCACCGGCTACGGTGGAGGGCCCGCCAGCCTCCATGGGGTAATGGATGCCCGCCGGGTTCTCAGCCCGGAGATGCCGGATCGTGACCGGCTGGAGGTACGCAGGAACGACCAACTGAACAGGACCACAGGGAGATCGCTATGAGCACTGCTGCCAGGCCGACCTATCTGGAGCTCGCAGTCAACTGGGAGCGCGGCTGGAAGGTCTACGAAGTGACCGGTACCCGGCACGCGCATTTCCTGCTGAAGAGGCTCGCTGCTCGCGACGGCTTCCTGGGAGCCCGGCTGCGGGATCTGCTGTACGAAAGTGACGGCACGGTGACGAACAACGTCCTGATGTTCTCCAGCCAGGACATCCTGTACGGCAGCGAGAAGTTCGGCGCGCTGCTGGACCGGGGCAACAGCAACTATGACCTGGAGCACTGATCGACCCCTCTGTCCGGATGGAACGGGCCGCGACCGCCTCGGGCGGGGAAGCCGGTCCGGACGGAGGCCATGCCGGGGATATCCAGCGGGTGCTCGCGTGATCAGCACGCCCCCGGGGGTTCGAGTCCCCCGCCCGGTACGCAGGAACACAGACCAAGGAGGACCAGCCATGGATGCAAAGGGATTCAAGATCACTAAGAAGGAGGTCCGGGGACGGGTCCTCGTGACCTGCTCCGAGCACGGGAAGCTCGCGGTTCACGGCGGAGACTTTCCGTGGACGGCCGCACAGGTCACGGAGTGGACCCACGCCCGCGACGTGCACCGCGTGCCCGTCACCTTGTAACTGTGGACGGCACATGTCCGGCGGGGCGGCACGCCTACCCCGCGACACGCATGGCCACGATGAGCGAAGGCAAGCTCCGGTTCTACTGCGGCGGTTGCCGAAGGGACCGGGACGGAGCCCGGAGGGAGCGGGACTACCAGCCGTACGAGCCGGACATGGAAGCCGTGAAGCGCGCGGTGTACGGCGATCCCCCCGAGTACCTGCATCCCGCGGAGCGCCGCCTGGCAGCGGAGGAGATCTACGCCGTCCCGCTGCCGCGCCGCCTCAGTCTCTCCGTATCGGCGCAGCATCTGCGCTGCACTCCCCGGCACGTCAGCTGGCTGTTCAAGAAGATCAAGGAAGCGAAAGAGGGGTAATGGTCACTAAGAATCAGGCGCTGAGCGTCAACGACTTCCACTACGGCACCTGTACCCGCGAGACGGGACCCCGTGGCGGCGTGAAGGAGCGCATCGAGCGCTGGCGTCGCAACGGGTCCACCCAGACCTGGAAGACCCGTCCGCGGGAGTTCCGCCTTCCGGTCAAGTACGGCATGCGCGGCTACAGCGTGATCACTCAGGACAACGCGTCCGACTTCCACACCGAAGCGGACTGTCCGCTGAATGGAGGCTGATCATGGGTGCCACGTACAGCACGGTCCGCATCAGCCCGGTCCGGGTGGGCAACGGTCTCTGGAACCGCTGGGACTTCACCCGGGACGGTGCCACTGTCGGTGAGATCACCGAAACGGAGCGAGGCTACGTGGGCAAGCTGTTCGGTCCCCACGGACCGAACGGCAGGCCCGCGTTCACCGGCTGCGAGCTGCCGTTCCGGCAGTCGGTGTTCGACCAGCTGACCAAGCAGGACGAGAAGAGGAGCTAGCTATGGCAATGGGGCAGGACCAGCGGGAAAAGGCACTGGACAGTCTGCGCGGCTGTTCACCTTTCAGGAGCGCGAACAGTGCCCTGTCGGCCGCGTACGGGTGCCAGGGCACAGGAAAGCTGGACCGCGAATACAAGGCCGATGCCGAGTCGGCCGGTTACGTGGTCTACAGCTACGAGACGCCGATCGCCTGGGTCCGGCAGGACGGCACGCGGGTCATGCCGTCCGCCCGCTACAGCCAGGTGACGGCTCAGCACAAGGGCATCGTCCGTCAGGCATGGGCGGGGCGTGTGCGCGAGATCTGATCTCCGCCCGGCTGCACAGGCTCCGGTCTGTGCAGCCTGTGAGGCTGATCAGCCTTGACCACCGAGTGTCAGGAGACCACATGAACAAGATCGTCCGGCTTCTCTCCACTCTGTTCGGCAACTGCTCCTCGGGTGGCGATCACCTGCCGGGCACGTCCGGTGAATGGGTCGGCCGCTGTACCAAGTGCGGCAACCCCACCAGCTGATGGCAGGGACCAAGCGCCCCGGAGGGCTTCAGCCCAAAGGGCCCTGGGACAACAGGCCGCAGCCTCCGAGCCCCGGCCGTATGCAGTGACGACACCGCCGCCCGGAGCCTGAGCTCCGGGCGGCCGGGAGGGAAACATGCCAAAGATCGTTCTTCTTCAGCCGTCGGAGTACACCGACCACATCACCGCCGACGGTACGCAGCTGACCAAGCTGCCGTATCCGGTCGGTGTGCACATGGACGGCTCCGTCACCAATCAGGAGTTCTGGCAGGGCGACCCGTATCGGGTCATCGGCTTCCAGCGTGACCTTGCCCGGCACGAGATCGACGTGTGGTGGTCCGAGGTCTCCCGTGATCCGCAGAAGGCCGTCGGTCTGTACCTGGTCACCGGGGACAGCAAGGGCGGCATGGGCGTGCACCAGACAGCCATCTCCAGCGTTGAGGTTCTGGGATCCGAATGAAGAGGATCCAGATCACAAAGACCAGGCGGCCGACCGGTCCGCCGGACATCGACACCCGGACACCGTCCGGCCGACCCCTGCCGTACTGAGGGAGGGACCGTGCAGACGAAGTTCGAACACGAAGTCGCGTACCTGATCGGCCGCCGGTATCACGTCTCCATATCGAAGACCGGGGGAGGCACCGTCGGCCGCCGGTACGACGGCGACTGGTCGTACGCGATCAGGAGCCAGAACTACCGGGGCAAGCTGCTGATGTTCGGCAGCGACCTGTCCACCGGCAATCCGTCAACCCACCGCGAGGCCGCGGAACTCGCGGTCGAGATGTACGAGGGGATCTGACCATGAGGATGGCGTACCCCAACCTCACCTGGGAGAAGGCCAGCTGGCCGGACCAGACCTATCAGGCCAGGCTCGGGGAGTGGTCGTTCACCATTGACTACGTCGGCCCGGAATGGCGCCTGCGCGGCTGGCACTCCAAGGAATTCTCGGCCTGCCGTTATGCCAGGACCGCTGCTGAGCTCCAGCAGTGGGCCGACGACAACGTTCAGTAAGGATGATCATGGACAAGTGCACGAAGTGCGGCATCGCACACCCGCCCAGTCTCAAGCAGTGCGAGGGCTGTTCCGGTCCGCTGGAGAGCTACCTGAAGGCATACGAGAACGGCTGTCTGAAGGTGACATGGACCCTGTGCCCCTCGCACTACTCGCAGACGCTCAGCAGTCACCACGACGAATACTGATCAAGCACGACACCCGGCTTGCGCCGGGCCAGCCTCCATGGGGTAACGGATGCCCGCCAGGCTTTCAATCTGGAGATGCCGGATCATGACCGGCTGGAGGTACGCACCGCAACTGAACAACGACCAAGGAGCTCACATGAAACACGAAGGCCAGCTCGTCGTACCGGCAGTGAACCGGCTGGAGGTCATGCCGTACTGGCCGATGTACGCGGACTGGATCGACCACCTGAACGAGTGTGCCCAGTGCGGCACCGTGATGGTCAGCGGCGATCAAATGATCAGCGGCCTGTGCCCGGAGGGCCAGACGCGTCAGCAGGATCTCCAGCACGACCTGATGGCTCAGTCGTCAATGGCCGCGCTCAACTGAAGAGGAGAAGTCATGGCAACGGCAAGCGCAGTGAGCCGGTACCTCGGTCAGACGTTCACCCGGGCCGAGAGCTGGACGACGCGGGTGAAGGGCTGGCACAACTACAGCTCCGGGTTCGAGGTCCGGATGATCGGCTACGGAGAGAACCGGGGGAAGGTTCAGGTCGGCCACAGCCTCGGGGACCACGGCCACCGGATGACCCCGGAACAGCGGGCGCCGAAGATCCGGAGCATGATCTCCGAGTATCGGCAGACGCTAGAAGTGCGGTACTCGGTGGAGGTCATCGCCGGGGGCACGCAGCTGATCGTGTCGGACAAGGGGAAGTCGTGAAGCCGCTGAAGGTAGGTGACCGGGTTGTCGTCACCCCGTCTGCTAAGGGTCCGGTCAAGGGCAGTCGCGGAAAGGTGGTCTCGGTGTATGCCCACGGCCGTGGCTACGGCGTACTGCTCGACTGGAAGTACGACCACCTCCAGCTGCCGTGCGCGTTCAAGCCGAACGAGATCAGGCCGGAGGACGAGAAGTCATGAAGACAGGGTTCACCGCAGCGGAGCTCCGCAGGGCACAGTCCGAGGGGGCGAAGATCATGGCGTATGACACTGAGGTGGAGTACAAGCCCTCCCGGGACCGGGACGTCACGCCCTGGCGGGCTCTCGGCTCCCGGGTACGCTACCGGTCCACAGAATGCCGTCCTGTGGAGCCCCGCGGGGGTGGCCCCTGGGCGGTGGCCAGGCTCATCAGGTTCTAGCGTCAGACGGCCGTACAAGCCCGCCGGGGGGCCAATCCCGGCACCCGCCCCTGTAGCTCAGCCGGAAGAGCGGCCGCTTTAAAACCGGCACGCACAGGTTCGAATCCTGTCGGGGGCACTCGATCACGACCAGGGAGGAAAGGTCATGGAAAAGAAGATCACGAAGGTGCGCGTCAGCATGCTGGTCGCGGTCGACGTGGAAGGCTACGCGAACGAGTACGGCCTGGAGCCGAAGCCCAACATCGTCCGCGCGGATGTGAAGCAGTACATCGAGGGGTGGATCAACGACGGCCCCGCGGGTTTCGAGTTCATGGAGATCATCGAACCGGGATAGGAGAACAGATCATGACCAAGACCATGGAAGACAAGGTCGAACTGGTCCGGCTGAACCGGCTGTACCGCGAGGCCATCGGTTCGGAGTACTTCCTGTACACCGAACCGGCCGGTGGAGGAGACACCCGGTGGGTGTTCACGGACGGCTCGGTGTACAGCCTGGACACTGCGCTTGTGCTCATGCGCGGAGCGCTGGAAGCCCTCGGTCTGGACTCCGTCCGATGAGCACTCCGGAGTGGGAAGGTCCCGCGTACCCAGATGTCTCGGTCCAGCTGTCCGGCCAGGACGGGAATACTTTCGGCATCATCGGTTCCGTGTCCCGGGCCCTGCGCAGGGCGGGACACCGGGAAGCGGCCGAGACGTTCTCCCGGGAAGCCGTGGACTCCCCGTCGTACGACGCGCTGATTCAGCTCGCCATGCGCACGGTGGACGTCCGGTGAGCCCGGTCAAGCGGGCCAAGGTGTACAAGGCGGGGGAGGAGCCTCCCGAGGAGTACACCGGGGAGCTTCGGCTCCCGAAGGACAGGGCCGCGCGCAGGCGCATGATGAAGGACAGGAAGGTCTGAACAAAGCATCCCTCCCGCTCATGCGTCGGGAGGGATGCGGGGGTCCCTAGCTCAGCCGGAAGAGCGCCGGAGTGAAATCCCGGAGGTCACAGGTTCGATCCCTGTGGGGCCCACGCGTACAACCGAAACGAGGAGTCACATGATCACCCCCAAGCAGTGGCCGGACGCTCTCAAGTCCGTGCTGTGTTTCGCCGTGGCTGCCGTGCTGTTCGCGGCGGCTCCCGCGTGCGGCACGGCGCAGCGTCCGGCCGTCCACCGGGACACCCTGGAGCTGTCTGTGGTCGCCGCCACGCAGCAGCAGGTGAAGCTCGATGCGCTGTCCGTCAGTCCGGCCGCCCCGCAGGAGGGCCAGCCGGTACGGGCCACGGCCCGGCTGCACGTCACCTCCGGAACCCTGACAGCGCAGAGGATCAAGATAGCCGTCCGGGACAGCGCCGGACGCAACCTGGACTTCACCGGAGGGCTGACCGGCTACACGGTCACCTCCACGCCGCACAGCTTCACCACGGCCGCCCGGACCTTCGCGCCGGGGACCTACCGGTACTTCGCCAGCTACCGCTACCGCGACGTCTGGCACCCCTTCCCGGCGAAGACGTTCACCGTCTCCGCCCGCCCGGTCCCGCCGGGCAGCGGTCCGCTGGGAGTCCCCGGATCGTGGGCGCTGGCCCGCGCGGACGACTTCAGCGGCACATCGCTGAACACCGCGCTCTGGCGCAAGAACTGGGGCGGGGGTCCGGGCCCGATCAACTCGGCCGAGACTGCCTGTTACGCCTCTGATCACGTCACGGTGTCCGGCGGCATGCTGAACCTCGCGCTCACCCCCGGCTCGTCCTGCGGCAAGGCGTGGACCGGCTCCGCGGTGACCACCGACCCGAGCGACGGGCGGGAATCCGGCGGCTGGCAGTCCAGCGGAACCACGGTGTTCGAGGCCCGGGTGTTCGTCCCGGCGGACAGCACCGGCAAGGTGAGCAACTGGCCTGCCTGGTGGGCGACCGGTCAGAGCTGGCCCGCCACGGGAGAGATCGACATAGCCGAGGGACTGAGTGGTCAGGTCTGTTCGTACTACCACTCCAGCTCCGCCAACGACGGCGACTGTGCACCGGGCAGCTACGCCGGAGCCTGGCACGTCTACTCCGCACAGCTCGTGCCCGGATCGAAGGTCACCTGGTACTACGACGGCCGGGTGGTCCACACGCAGACTTCCGGAGTGGCAGCCTCCCCGCTGTACCTGGTGATCGACAACACCAATGGGGACTTCGGAGGGACCAAGGAATCCAGCACCCTGAAAGTCGACTGGGTGCGCGTCTGGAAGAAGGCATAGTGATGATGGAATTCGCGGTGGTCCTCATGGCCGCTGTACTGGCAGTCACCGCAGGTTCGTTCGGCCTGTTCCGGGCGTACTTCGGGTACTGGCCCTGGAAGGGAATGTAGATCAGCGCCGGGCCACGGCCCGGTTGGTCCCCGGTAGCTCAGCAGGCAGAGCAGCGTCCTGTTAAGGCGTGGTGCGCTGGTTCGAATCCAGCCCGGGGAGCGAGGGGGTCAGCAGTGCAGTGACGGATCATGCGAAGCCTCCGGGCGTCCGTCGCTGACCAGAGCTGCTGACCCCCGCAACTGAACACCGAAGGAGGAAAGATCATGGGAAGCCTTAAAGGACTCAAGACGGGTGACGAGGTTTACCTGGTGACCCGTTACGGGGGTCGCCGGGAGAAAGACCAGACACCCCTGACAGTCACCATTCACAAGGTCGGCCGCACGCTGGTGCACGTCCTCCGCTATCCGGAAAGGCTCGACCTCGGGACCGAAACGTACCGGATCGAAGACGGCGTTCGGAACGACAACTACGGGCACAGCTACCTGATCACCCGGGAAGAATACGAAGCCCGGAAGATCCAAAGTGAACTGCTCGAAGAACTGCGCAAGCTCGGAGTCCGGTTCGACCACGGCCGGACTCCGGAGAGTCCCAGTGTTCTGCGCGCCATGATCGCAGCACTGGGCTGGCAGTAACACGGCATTGGATCCCCGCAGGACAACTGAAACCGAAAGAGGAAAGACCATGGGAAAGATCACGCCCTACCAGCAGGTGGGGACAGACGGCCGGATGGTCCTGGAGTTCGGGCCCCGGTACAGCCGGGTACCGCAGGACGACACCACGCTCCTGAGCGTGTTCCACCGGACCACGAACGGCGGTGTCAGCTTCCTGCTGGAGCGGGACGACTTCGCTGTGCTGGCCGAGTGGTTCCGGGGCAGTGAGCCGGAGATCGAGTTCTCCGACCTGACCCACCGGGCAACGGTGCGCCGGTACGAGAGCGGCTACGGCGTTGTCACCGTTGCCTGGCACAATGCGTCGGGCGGCTCCCGCTCGGTCGCTCTGTCGGCCGGGGACATGCGCTCCGTGGCTGCCTGGCTGGACAAGGCCGACCGGCAGGGCTGGGAGGGCTGGAAGTCCGGCCAGAGGCGGGTGAACGTATGAGGATCCACACCAGGCTGGCCGTCGGTACCCGCGTCTACCACGGCGCGCAGCAATGGGCACGGGCACAGATCGGCGGTACCGGCGTCATCGTTGCCGTGGCCGATCATCCCTGCTCCGACGGCAGCTGGGAGTACCAGGTGCGCACCGGCAAGGACTTCAGCCGGATGCCGGGACCGGGCAATCCGGAGACCGACCTGCGCTGGTGGAACTCCTGCCATACCCGCAGGGCACTGACCGTGAAGGACCTGGAGCACCTGTGAGAGGAGGCCGGGGGTTGTCCCCCGGCCTCCCACCTGATTTACTGAAATCGCAAGTCCAACTGAACGAACAAGGAGCAAAGATCATGACCGACACTCTCCGCCGCACCGGATTCGACACCCTGCTGGCCACGCTGGACGAGCAGCAGGAGCGCAAGGTGGACGTCGTCGTCCCCGCGACCAACCTCTGCTTCTCCGGCGGGAACCTGCGGGTCCTGCGCAGCGACCTGGAGCCGACCCTGACCGAGACCGGCGTGAAGTCCCCGGTGCAGGTGTTCCGCCCCACGGACATCTTCGACGAGGGGGTCAGCTCCCGCGTCGGCATCCCCCGGGCCTTCCTGCGCACGCTGCGCGAGAACGGATGGACCGACCTGATCGACGGCACCCTCAACGGCCTGATCTTCGGCAAGACTGTCTCCGACGGCAGCTCCCCCGAGCCCCGGGTGATCCGCGAGCCGCTGGACAAGTCGTTCATGCTCCGCGCGCTCAAGGATGCGGACGGCGGCGAGATCGGCAGCGCCCGCGCGCTCCTCAGCAACGCGTACAAGATCGTGGACCACACGGAGACGCTGCGCGCCGCGATGGCGGGCATGAAGGCCGCCGGACTCGGCCCGCAGAACATCACCTCGTGTGACCTGACCGGCCGCCGGATGTACGTCACGGTGGAGGTCCCCGAAATCCGGGTGCAGGCCGAGAGCCTGCTCAAGAACTACGTGAGCCCCTTCACGGGCAACCGCGGAGCCGAGAACCCGGTCGTCCACGCGGGCTTCGTCCTCGGCAACTCCGAGACCGGGCACGGGTCGTTCTTCCTCTACCCCCGCATCGTTGCGGAGGTCTGCACCAACGGGATGACCATCAAGAAGGACGTCGGTGCGCTGGCGCAGCGTCACCTCGGGGCCCGGCTGGACGACGGCCTGGTGGACTACTCCGACGCCACCCGCAGGGCGAACCGTGAGCTGATCATGAGCATGGCTCGGGACACCGTCCGCACCTTCATGACCGAGGACTACCTGCACACGGTCGTGCGCAAGCTGGAGGAGAAGGCAGGCGAGCCGGTCCGCCAGCCGGAGAAGGCGATCAAGGAGGTCACTCAGAAGCTTGAGGTCTCCGCGCTGTACGACGACGTGCTGGCCCACTTCATCAAGGGCTCGGACCTCACCCGCGGCGGCATCATGCACGCGGTCACCGCAGCCGCCCAGTCCGGTGACATCGACGCCGACAAGGCGTTCATGATGGAAGAGCGCGCCACGGCCATGCTGCTCGGCTGAGCAGCCGCCAGACGGCCGGTTACAACTCCCCCCGTGACCGGCCTGCCGGACCCTCCCCCGCCCCATCCCCCCGGGAGGGTCCGGCACCCTTTTGGCCTCCGTAGCTCATATGGACAGAGCGCCGGACCCCCACGTTTGACAGTGGGGGTATCCGGAGGCAGCAGGTTCGAATCCTGCCGGAGGCACGCAAGACCAGACGATCACATCCACCGATCAAGGAGTCCTCATGAAGTCCAGTCTGACCCGCGCTCTCGCCCGCATCCTCGGCACGCTGGGTGATGTGTGCATCTCCTGCAAGCTCGGATCGTGCTGTGGCGGGTGCGGCTGCTGCACGAGCCGTCCCTGACCCCTCAGCATCCGGGCCCGGCCGTCGCTGGCGGCCGGGCCCTCCCGAACAACAGATCAAGGAGAACAGAATGATCATCACGTACCTCACGCTGGGGATGCTGATCACCACCTCACTCCTCAACATCGTCGCCAAGGTGATGCTGGTCGGGAAGAAGCCCCCGGTCCTCGGGAACGGCGTTGCCGTGGCCTCGGTATTCCTCTCACTGTCGATGATCGCCGGGCTGGCCTTCATCGTGTCGCAGCACCGGGAGGACGCCTACGTGATCTTCTCGGTCGCTGCCCTGTGCTTCTGGACCGGGATGGAGATGGCCCGGGACATCAGCCGGATCGGCAAGGAGACGGTGGTCCGCACCGCGCAGTCAGCCCGGCAGGCTGTACTGAGGGAAATGATCTATATCTCCCTGGCAGTCCTCGTCCTGGCCCACATCTGACAGGGAGAAATGACCATGGCACAGCCAAGGGGTTATCAGTTCCGGCAGCGTCCCGGGGGGCGCGGTGCGGTCGTCCGCATCAGCGAGACGGGCGGGGCCAAGGTGATCGCCGTCTACAACGACCAGGCCACGGCAGACCGCGTGGCAAGGCTGCTGGACGGCTTGAAAGACCAGGAGGCGTGAAGACATGACCTACGTTTTCTCCGCCCCCCGGCGGGCGGCCGACGCACAGGCGACCCTCACCCACCGGGGTGAGGGGTACCAGATTCTGGCCTGGAACCGGCGCATGGAGATCCAGGTATGCGCCTGGAAGGGCGAACGGCCGAAGGACAAGGCCGCCGCGCCGCTGCACGACTGGGCGTACCCGAAGGCTCTCGGGCTCCCCGGTGCGATCGAACTGTTCTGCAAGGAGGCGTTCCGGTAATGGCGAATCTCGTCCGGCGTCTAGATGAAGCAGAGGGAAAGATCAAGCGGGAGGAGGCGTTCTACAACCAGGGCCGTGCCTTCTGGGCGGGTACCGGCGGGGCGCGCTCGACTGGCTCACTCCCGCCGCGGTACCACGACGCAGCCCGGCGTGCGCGCTACGTTGTCTACAGCTACCGGACCCCTATCGGCTGGGTCACCCAGGAGGGTGAGCGGGTCGTGCCGGACGTCGGGTACAGCGACACCACGTCTCAGCATCAGTACACGGTCCTGCACGCATGGGAGATCCGCCGGTTCCCCGCCCGTGGCCGGGAAGTCCGGCGGGCAGGCGGAGGCCCCCGGCGCGGAGGTATCGACGACCAGCACTGACGCACCCGAAAAGGCCCTCCGGAATCCGGAGGGCCTTTTCGTATTTAGGGGGTTCCGGCTTGACATTTCAGACGGATAGTTAAAGCAAGAACGAACATGGAAGGAGCCGCACATGCCTCCAGCCGAGCTGTCCTGGGCCGCTACGGAGGTCCGCTGGCAGGACGAAGCCGAGTGCAGGAACCACCCCGGTATTGACCTCTGCCCCGACCGGGAGACAGCAAAGGAGCGGGACGAGATTGCCGGGCTCCTGTGCAATCACTGCCCGGTCCGTGAGCAGTGCCTCATGTACGCACTGATGAACCGGGCGGAGGGCTACTGGGGAGGAACGGACACCGCGCAGCGCCGCAAGCTGAGCGCGAAGAAGGACCGGGCCAAGTGCCCCGTCTGTTCGAGCAAGAACCTGGTCAGAACCAGCATCCACGAACTGTGCCTCTCCTGCGGCCTGTCGTGGACCAGGGCCAGCCGACCGGCACTGGGGCTGGTCCGTGAGCTGGATCCGGCTGCCATGGAAAGGTACGTGTAGTCATGACGATGACCCCCGGCGAACTGCTGGAGCATGCGGAAAGGCTCCAGGCAGACATCGACGTGAAGCGTCACCAGATTCTCAGCAGCGGCTGCACGGCCTCGCGCCGTGCAGCTCTCCTGTATCAGATCAACGCCATGTCCGACCGCGTTGACGAGATCCGCGCGCTGTGCGCCCCTCAGGCCGCGCCGGTCCCTGCTGAGATCATCCCTGTCCCTGCAACCATCTGAACGCGTAGCGCCTGCTCCCAGACTTCGAGCCAGCGCCACGCCTGCCGCTCGATGCGGAGGTCATCCACCGCCGCGCGACCGGCAGCCGACAGTTCCTCGCGTGCCTGTGCACTTTCGTGGAGCCTCTTGAGCTCCCGGTACCAGGCACGCGGGCGGTCCGCGAGGATCCCCGTCCCCATCCGGTGCAGCCGCTCGTACTCGGCCCGCGGGGACGCCACCCACGGAACTCCCAGCGCGGACATCTCAAGGGGTTTCAGCCAGCTTTTGGACCGGTTGAACTCCGTGTCCGCGAGGGGCGCGATCCCCACCCCGATCTTCGCCACTTCCAGGGGCCATTCATGCGGGGAGCACGAAGCTCCTGGAGGGTCCTGTGAGAGCCCGAAAGCGATGCCTGCACCCGTGGGGTCGGAGACGACGCGGAAGTCCGCTCCTGCACTGCACAGCCGCGACACGGCCCCACCTACGGGTGTCGGGTCGTCCGGGTGCGACTGGATCGCGGCGGGCCAGCCGAGGATGTTACTGTCCTGACGCTCCACCCCGAAGTAGATCTCCGGCAGGTAGTTGTAGAGCACGGCTCCGCGCCCGTGCTTGGCGTAGACGTTCAGCAGCTGCGGAGTGCTCACCGTGACCAGGCTCGCGTTGCGGCAGGCGGTCACGAGGTTCGCCCAGCTGTGGCGTCGCGGCCGTCCGTTCTCCACCTTCATCTCGTTGCGCGGGTGCATGGCCTCGAAGGCGGGGTTGCGGGGATGGATGCGTCCCAGGTCGTCGTCGATGTCCACCACGACGGTGTAGCCGCGCTCCCGCAGGATCCCGAGGCCCTGCGCCAGCCAGCGGTGCGTCACCCGCTGGAACACGATCACGTCCGCCTCGGGAGGGTCGACCACGTCGACAACCGTCTCCCCCTGCATCTTGAACTTGAGCTGCCGCTCCCGGCTGTCAATGATCGTGACGTCGTGGCCCTGGCGCTGGAGCGCTTCGGCGGGCCAGATCATCCGGAAGTGACCGCACCCGCCCTGGTCCGCAGGGTAGAGGAGAATCTTCACTTATGGGCCGTCCCGGTCGCTTCCGCGGCGGCAGCCTTGGCCTCCCGGGCAGCGCGGGCGGGGGCCGTCTTGGCTGCGTTCTCCAGCTTGGCCACCTTGGCTTCCAGCTCTTCCACCCGCTTCTCCAGTCCGCCCGTGGCAACCTCCACCAGGTTCTCCACGCTGGAACGGACCTGCTCCAGGATCTTCTGTTCGAGCGACATGATCTCTCCTCACTCGGTCCAGTACGAGCCACGGACCAGACGATGGGCGACGCTTGCGTTCTGTCCCTCGGGGTTGTGGACGAAGACCTCGAACCGGAGCTCGTATCCGTCGTCCAGGACTCCCCCGGCGGAGAAGTCCAGGTAAGCGTCGCCGCCTGATCCAGGAGAGTACCGGTCAATGGCCAGACCGTTGGAATGCACGCCGTCGGCCACCCGGTAGTGGAAGAACCGTCCCTGCACCTTGACGTCGGGAGCCAGGTCCCTCAGCCGCAGCTGCACCAGGGCGTGGTAGCCGAAGCCCGGTCCGAGGATGGTGGGCTTCTCGGTGAATCCGAGCGTCTGCCACTGCTTCGGCTCGACGGCCGTCAGTTCGGGAGAGGTGACCGACAGGGACTTCACTTCGTCCTCCAGGGGGACGGGCGGTGCGGGGTTCTTGGCGCGGGCGATGATGCCCGGCATGAGTACGTTGTGGAACTGCTTGACGCGTGCGTCCCCGGGGCAGGAATGCAGGTCGGGGTTCCAGGTTCTGAAGAGCCTGTGGTAGCCGAAGCCCGGCTCCCCCGGTCCGGGGCAGACGCGCAGGGGAATGCCGTGCTCCTTGTGCACCCACACCCCGAGCTTGATCATCGTCTCGATCTGTGCAGGGGTCCACGGGTCCGTGGCGCCGAGGTTGGAGGCGGACTCCAGACTGATGGCTCCCGTGCCGTCCGGCCGCTTGTTGGCTGCTCCGGTGGCGTCCGCCCGCGTCTGCGTGCCGATGAACTGGCCGAGGGACCCGTCATAGTCGAGTCCGAAATGGGACTCCAGGTTGGTGCTGTCCCGCCAGTATTCGTAGATCCTTTTCTCGTCCCACGGTGCTGTGATCGAGTGGAAGATCAGTTGCGTCGGCCGGATCGCCGGTTGGCTGTCACTCTCGGGCTGGAGCTCCATCCGGATGGCTCCGCGATACCAGCTCATCGGGATTCTCCTTGGTTGCACGGCTCAGTATTATGATCATGAAGGTCTGGTACCAGAGTACAAAACCCACGGTGACCTGGAGCCCGACCCAGACGACGCTGAACCAGGCCGGGTTGATGTGGAGCACAACGGCAGCTGCGAAGATCCCCGACATGCCCGTTTCCGCCATGGCGTACGTGGCCAGCATGCGGCCGGTGTGCGACTTCCACCAGGCTGTCACATAGCTGTAGACGAGAAGCATGGCGAGACCGGCCGTGCAGGTGAACGTACCGGAAACTGCATAGACCACTTCCGTGCTGGTCACTTCGCGCCCCCAAGGGCTTCTTTGATCGCTCGGGCGAAGTTGTTCTGTTCGCCGTACCGCTTGAGAATGTCGGCTTTCCTGGTGATCTCAGGGGTGTCCCGCTCTGCCTTCCGGAGGTCTCCGCTGGCCTTGGCCAGTGCCTTGTCCGCCTGCACCTGACCCTTGGACGTGCCGGTTTCCTTATCCTTCCGCAGAAGCTTTAGCAGCCCCATGACCGCCCCTTTCACTGTTCATCCCGGCTACCTGGGGGAGCGCCTGGATCACGCTGGTACTGACTTTGTTGGCCTCCAGGAGTGTGGTCACTTGCTGCCGCAGGACTTCGTTGGCGTCCTGGGATTTCTCGTATGCCGCGCGCCACGTGTCGATCTGCTTGTCCTTGTCGGCACGGATGTCATCGAGCATGGCGCGCGGGATCAGCTTGCCCCACAGCACGAGGAGAACCACCAGGGTCAGAATGCCGGTTGCACCGGCCGTCGGAGTGAGGAACGACGTGAATTCCATTTCATACTCCCGTGACCGGGGTGACGTCGTCCCAGCCTGTGGCATCGACAGGCTCACGGTTGTAGACCGCCTGGCGGACCTGGTCGAGCGTTGCTTTCAGTTCCGCATCGGTGATCACGCCTTTGTCCACCAGGGACTTCATCAGGATGGCGGTCACCGTCAGGTTCGAGAGCATGAGCGCCCGCATCGGAGCGTCCGACATGGACAGGTCGGTACCGAACTTCAGGGCCACGTCGTACTGAGCGTCCCGCAGATTCTTGACGTACTGCTTGATCGTGGCCACGGACTCTCCTTACAGCGGCAGAACGACGATCTCTCTGAAAGAGAACGAGGCTGTGGTGGCCGACTGGCTCACGTACTTCATGGTGAAGGTATTGGAGCCAGGCGTCAGGGTTTCCTTGCTACAGGCCCCGTAACGGCACGGGTTGGTGGCTGAGGCACCGTCGCGGGCGATCCGGCGGGAGTTGTCCGCACCCTGCGTCGTAGCCCCGGAGATGGCGAACGAGGCACTTGCGCTGCCGTCCACGGTGCCGTTGTCGAGTGTGGCATTGATCCAGACGATTGCAGCCGATCCGGTGGTCACGGTGACGGCAGGGCCCGGGGTCGCCAGGTCGACATAGGACGTGGACGTCGTCGTCTCCGTCGTGTCGATCCGCTGGTTGCTGAAGCTGCGCGCCGCAATCGAGTTGGCGCCGGTCGCCACGAAGAGCTGACCGCTGGTGGTGGCCTTTGCGGGAGATGTCTCGTTCAGGTTGTCGCGGATGTAGGTGTTGAACTGAGCGGCGGTGAAGATGCTCCCCGCCACCGCGGTCATTGGCGCTGTCCAGGTAATTTGGACCGCCCCCTCTCTGGCTGTGTCCGACGATTACCGGGGGTCGACTCCGTTGGCTGCGTTCTCTTCGCGGAGCTGTTCGACGCTCTGGCCGTGCTCGATGCGGAAGCGCACCGCGGTTTCGTGATCCGCCGGATACCAGTTCCGGGTATGGGGGATCGGGCGGAGCATCAGGACTTCCATCAGCCCGCCCATGTCGGAGGGCCATTCGATTACTGTGTCCATACCGCAGTAGGTGCAGTGGAACGACGGTGCCTGAATGGTGCGGGGCCCACCCTTGCGGATGGGGAGGTAGAGGTGGTCCACGTTGCCGCAGCCGGGGCGCGGGCAGTCGGCCACCCAGTCCCCGGCATACACATATGCGCGGGCCACCGTCTTCAGCAGCATGGTCATGTCGCGAATACTCCTAGATCGAATTGCCCCCGGATGGGGTCGTCGAAGGTGAACACCGAAGCGGGGTCGTCCGAGCTGAGCGGATCGAAGACACCTTCATCGAATCCGGCGCCGCGTTTGTCGAACGTGAAGGGGTTCGACTCCACGGCTTCCGGCTCTTTCTCGCAGCCGAGCACGACGGAATGGACCGGCTCCTGATCGCTCCAGATGCGGCGGATATCGTGGGTGACCCGCTCCACGAAGAAGTCGGAGTTCAGACCCATCTCGTCGTTCTGGACGGTGATCCTGTCGGACACCGTCCGTGTCACCACCTGGTTGAAATGGGACGGGTCCTTGGAGGCGACGCGCAGCTGAATGATCGGTTTGCGCTGGGCATAGCGGAACACGATCTTTGACGCGACGGCCAGCGCGTCGTGCACGTTCACCCAGGGGACGGTGTCCGGGTACGAGCGGTCCCCGTGCTCGCCGACGGAAGCACTGTCCACCTGACTGATGTTGATCGTCCGCTGAACCGTGACCGGCCGCGCCCGCACCTGGAGATATGTGATCACAGCTGTGCCGCCGGTAGATGTGATCCGCAGGATGATGGACTGTCCGCTGGTCCGGTTGAAGGTCGCAGTCACGACCGGTCCGGCCGCATAGACGATGTCCGTACCGTCGATCAGATCCTGCGCATCCGTGAACGGCTCGGAACTGGAGATGTGCAGGGAGATCGTTTCGTTCGGTCCGACGACCGTGGTCGACTCGGACGACCAGACGACTTCCAGTTCCAGCGACGGGGTGCGCTCCCCCACTTCGATCTGCGCTTTGTTGATGATGTCCCGCCAGCCGTGCGCGTAGGTGAACGGGGCCGTGTAGTTGAAGCCGGTCACGGGCGGGGCCGCGCAGTCGATCGCTTCAGCGGCGAACCGTCCCTGCGAGATGACAGAGTGCTCCCGCACGATCCGGTGGTGCCGGTCGCGGAAGACGAACGTACCGTCGGGTGCCTGGTAGGCCATGGCGGGCGGACCTTCGGACCGGACGATCTCCTGCATGGCGGCAAAGGCGTCCGTGCCGTCCACCCACCAGTAGGGGAAGAACGACGCGCCCAGGTCGATGTCCCTCGGACCGGTCCATCCGATCTCGTCCAGGATGACGCTCACGGCCGCGCCGGAGCGGATCGAGGTGTACAGAGCAGTGGACAGTTTGGTCCCCTGGAGCAGCGCCTGTCCGTCCAGGAAGGTGAAGGATGCCGTACGGCTCTTGCGGTCGGAGCTGACGTTGTAGTCGTCGATCCGGCCGCGGAAGAGCGGATAGGTCACGCCGCTGTAAGTGACCTGAGCACGGGTTTCCCGGGCGGGGTCCAGATCACCGAACAGGGGAGAGCTGGCGTTCTCCGGACTGTAGGTCCGGCCGGAGTTGTTCAGGTTGAAGGCCATCGTGCCCACGGACGTCGGGGAGAGCTGACGCTCCTGGTCCCGGCCGTAGCCGACGGAGATTCCGGCGCTGGTGATGTCCTGGCTGACTTCCTCGTTCGGGTCGGTGAAGTCCCCGTCCGCATTCCAGTCGATGGCGAAGGAGTACTGCGCGCCGGACACGCAGAAAGCCCATGTCGGCTGGACCACCGTCACCGAGGGGTTGTACGCCGTCCCTGTGGCGGAGGCCAGTCCGGCGGGGGCCTGCGTACTGCCCGCAGCGGTCGGCGGCCGGATCGCCAGCGTCGACATGTTGTTGCCGAAGTACGGGGTGTTACTGGCCGTGGTCTGGCGCAGGGCCGAGGTACCGGTGGACACCGTGGCGTTGGAGTCGTACAGCGCTACGGACAGCTCCCCGAAGCCGTCGGTGTCGTCCACCCGTTCGGCGTCCCCGCCCACCGAGTCCGTGAAGGTGCACGCCACCAGGGCACTGGCAGCCCGGAAGGTCACGAGCCAGCTGTTGGCGGAGGTGACGTTGATCTGCGGGTGATCGACCGTGGTGCTCGGGTTGGTGGTGTCGTCGGGCTCCCAGTCGTTCAGCGGCGTGGTCAGGTGCGTCCCGGACCAGGCCGCGATGAAGGACAGGATGTTGGGCGTGCCCGAGGGATAGGAACCCGAGGGGTAGGTGACCGAGACGTTCGCACCTTCGGAGCCGGTGGCGATGCGCCAGAAGAAGGTGGTCCGGGGCCAGGGGTGGGGGGCCGACTGGTCGTACCGTCCGGCAGTCATCAGGACGTTCCACCCGGCGGGAGTGGTCTCGTCCGTCCGGCTGTCCTGCGTGCTGAACATGATGAGCAGGTCGTTCGCGACCACACCCGCGGGCATGGGGACGTTCTTGGCACCGCCTCCGATGGTCTTCAGGCGGGCTCCTGCGGCGCGGAACGCGATAGCCATGTCAGCCCGTCGCCGCCCTCACGATGCCCTGGAGCCTGCCCTTGCGCCGCAGGTTGTCCAGCGATTCGGTGAGCCAGTTCTCCATCTCGTGCTGCGAGCCGATCACGCCGTGGTTCTCGATGGTCAGCTGGACCAGCATGCCCCCGCCGCCCAGGAGGCTGGAGGTCTGGCGGGAGCCGAGCACGCGGCCGCCGGACTGGAAGTGTGCGAGCTCGATGCCGTGCTCGCCCACGGTGTGCCAGCCTGCCGAGGTGCCGTTGCTGCCGTTGGCGTAGCCCCCGGCACGGTTGAAGGCCCGCGGCAGCGAGCCGTAGGCAGCCAGCGCGTAGCGCATCGCGGCGTAGACGTTCGCCAGCGGGTTGACCGAGGTGCCGTACAGGAACGGCCCCGTCTTGAGCATCTTGCCCGCGTAGGCCCGGAAGGTCGGACCGATCACCTGCATCAGGCCGACCGAGGGATGTCCGGCCTTCCAGTTGGAGTCCCATTTATTAACCACGGTCGGGTTGCCGCCGGATTCCTGATTCATCCGGCGCAGGGTCATCGCGGTGTACCCGGCGGGCTGACCGAGCATCCGCAGGGCCATCTGGACCACGCCGGTCCAGCGCTTGACCCCCGCGCCGCCTCCCCCGGTGGCGCTACCGGCGCCGAGCCCGAACATCCCCGCAAGGCTGCCTGCGGCGTTCTTCAGGATGCCGCCCAGGCCGTCCACCATGCGCTGGGGCATGCTCCGGACCAAGTCCGCGATGCCTCCGTTGCCCAGACCGGCGTTGACCGACTTCATCAGGGGTCCGGTGAGCTTCTTCCACATGCCCAGGGGATCCATGAACAGGTCCCCCGCCAGACTGGCCGTGTCCTTGAGCAGGCCACCGACGCTCTTGGCTGCGCCACCGAGCCAGCCGATCACTCCGCCGTCCTTGTATCCGGGGATCTGCCCTCCCCCGGCGAACGGCAGGCGGCCGGTGCTGTTGATGTAGTCCAGCGCTCCGTAGCCGACGCTCTTGGCAGCCCGACGGTTGATCATGAACTCGTCCGCCATGGCCAGAATGGGGATGGAGTCGACTCCCGGCTGTCCTCCCCGGGTGCGGCCGCCCTGCGCGAACTTGATCGGGTTGAGCTTCCCAACCTTCGTAATCTTGGCCACGGCGTTCCAGGTGGGAACGATTCCGCGGTTGTATACCCAGTTGACCATGAAGGAGATGGGCCCCCGGGCAATCGCGTACAGCTTGTCCCAGGCCACCTTGATGCCGTGCACCCCGGTGTCGAACCCGAGCTTCACCAGGTGGACCGCAGACTTGATCTTGTCGAACACCGGACGCAGATACCGCTCCCAGACCAGGGAGATGGCCTGGCGCAGGACGGTCCAGGCCGCGACGATCCCGTCCTTCGCCGTGCGGAAGCCGCGCACGAGGGGACCTACGACATACTGGACAAACAGGCCCAGAACGACCTTGATCCCCGCCCAGGCAAGGGAGATCACCTGACGGATCCCGTTCCAGGCCGGTACGACGTAGCTGCGCCAGAGCAGCATGACCACGGAACCGACCAGGCGGAAGATCGACATCATGTTGTTCAGCGCAGGCTTGATGATCACGAGCCAGACCAGCTTGATCGCAGAACCGATCCCGTCGAATGCTGGCTTCAAGATCGTTTTCCAGAGCCAGGTCCCCGCAGCCGCCAGCGCCTTGAAAAGCAGGATGATCGGATAGACGACCAGCACACCGATGATCGTGGCCATGATCCGGGCAGCCAGACTGATCCCCTCGAACACGGGCTTCAGATAGCGCCAGGCCCACTCCCCCGCAGCCTTGATCGCATTCCAGGCGTACTTCCAGGCCGTCTGGAACCAGGTGGTCTTGGTGGCGATCCAGATGATTGCGCCCACCAGCGCGGCAATGGCCACGATGATGATCCCGATCGGGTTGGCAGTCATCGCGGCGTTCCACAGCCACTGCGCAGCGGTGACGATGCCGGTCCAGACGGCGACGGCCTTCTGGGAGATCCAGAGGATGGCGAGCTGGGCGCGCATGATCATAAGGCTGTCCGTCTGTGCCATGGTGGCGACGGTCCAGGCCACTGTTGCCGTGGTGGCCAGCGCAGTGTAAACGGCGAAGATCTTCATTCCGAGGTAGACGGCCATCGTGCTCGCGAGCAGCAGAGTCAGGGCCCCGACCAGCGTCATGGTGATCTTCTGGTGGCGGCCGAAGAAGTCGACAATTCCTGTGACGACCGGGATCAGCTTGGTCCCGATCTGGATCGCGAATGCGGCTACGGTCTGCTTGGCCATGTCGAGCCGGACGTTGAAGAGCTTCTGTGTAACGCCCCAGCCCTCCACGTCCTTGGACGCGTTGTGCATGGAATGGCCAGTCTTCTCCACACGCTCCTTGAAGCCCGGCAGGCTCTCCCCGGTGAGCTGGAGAATGGTGTTCAGACCGATGGCGCCGCCGGACATCTTCCGCAGCGCGTCGGTGTAGGTCTTGGAGGCCGAGCCACCGGCCTTGAGCTCCCGGCTGAAGCCCTTGGACCGGTTGACCAGCGTGGCGAAGTTCTGGAGCATGGGACGGCTCTCGACCGGCACGCCCTTGAGGAACTTCGTCCAGTCCTCCAGGATCATCTTCCCGCCCAGGAACTCCCGGGCCATGTCCTGGAACTCCGGGGGGATCTTCTTCAGCATCTCCTGCGCTGCGGCGGCCGACTGCTTGGTTCCCTCGAACGCGCTCATGAGGACAGTGCCCGAGGGGCCCATCCTCTTCAGGATCGTGTCAGTGAGCAGTTCGAAGGTCCCGGTCAGTCCGCGCTTGCCGATCTTTGTGGAGACGTCCACACTGCTCAGGCCGAACCGGGCCATCTCCCGCTGCGCCACCATGTTGGGCGCGGTGAGGTTACGGATCGTCGCCGACAGTTCCTGGGTGGCTTCCCGGGCGCTGGTGCCGTGCTGGGTGAGGGTGGCGATGGCGCCGCCGACTTCCTCAAAGCTGATCTTGTTGGCGGAAGCGATCGGGATCACGGTGGAGAGCGCGCCGGAGAACTGCTCCATGGTGATCTTGCCTTCACCCGCGGAGGTCTTCAGCGCGTTCATGACGCGGACGGCGTCCGAGGATTCCAGGTGGTACGAAGCCATGACGGAGGTCATGGCGTTGGTCACGTCGGCCAGGTCCGCGTTCTCCTCGCGCGCTCCCTGCGCGGCCGCCTTCAGGATGACCAGGCCCTTGGCTCCCCGGTACCCCGCCTTCTCAATGGTGTACATGCCTTCGGTGAGCTCGTTCATCCCGGTGCCGGTACCCCGGGCAATGTCCATGATCCCAGCCCGGACCACCTTGAGTCCCTTGGCCGTCTCACCGGCAGCCGTCTGGAGCACCGCGGTGTGCGCCTGGAAGTCACCAGCCATCTTGAGGGAGGCGACCGCGGCACCGGCCGCCACCATCGTGGTGCCCTTGCCGATGCGCGCCATGCTGGCGCCAACGGTGGCGGCCGCAGCCTTGAACCCCCTGGACGACCCGTCCATCTGGGTCTTGGCCAGGGCCATCTCAGCCTTGAGCTTCTTACCGAACCCGCTGAAGTCCGGGAGGATGTGTACGAGTCCCTGGCCGACCAGCTCAGCCATCGAGAACCACTCCCATCGACTTCATGAAACTCGCGGACGCTTCCTCTTCGTCCACCCACCACAGCGGAGCGCCCGGCTCCCGCGCGGCAGGCTCCCTGACCTTCTGTCCCGGTACCGTCCACCCGGCCACGCCCAGCTGCTCGTCGAACCTGCGGCGTACGTCCTCGTACTTCTCGTTCTCACCGACAGGCAGGCGCTCGGTCATGGCGTAGTAGACGACGTTCAGGAATCGGTCGGCAGGGAGATCGCTGAGATCGACACCTCGGCTTGAGTGTTCTCCGTCGAGCTCGTGCCAGATTCCGGGCTGGGTGACCCATCCGAGGAGCGCTCGGATGGCAGGGTAGGGCGCATCCCGTACTCACTCATGATCCACTGAACGACGTCGTTCACCTGGTCCAGTTCTATGGGGTGCTGTGGATCACCCATCCTGGCCCGGAAGTGCTGGAAGGACTCCGGTACCAGAACCGTCTCCAGAACAGTGACCATGGCGAGCTGAGCCTTGGCTCCGTCGTTCTCGTCCATGCCCTCGAACTGCGTGGCGAAGTCCATGAGCGTGTCGGCGGGAAGAGCCGGGGCAGCCTCGAAGACGTCGCCGTCGATTTCGAACTTCAGTTCCTTGCGCACCTTCGTGAAGCTCTTCATGGTCGACACCGTACGCGGGGATCAGACAAGATCATTCCGGAGGATGTTCCGGAGCCTGGTATACGGAAAGCCGTATACCTATGTGGTAGCTCTTCGTAGGGTTCGTCCTGGTTACCGGTCCGTAGAGTAGGAAAGTCCGGAGGTTCCCTTCTCCGGACCTTCCAGAACCACCCTGGTACCTGTTTATCTAAATCAGATTCTAGGAATAGTGGCTGGTCAGGGAGTTGATCGTTTCGGCACCTCTGTCCGGTTCCCCTCCCGGACGGGGAAGACCGTATATCCATACCTTCGGTCTCAGCGCGTCCGGGATCCGATCAGCGCCTTGAGCAGGAAATTGTTGGGCTTGGTTCCGGGGTGGTGGACCACCCGGGCGAAAACGGTCTTGCCCCTCACCTCGAACTTCAGCACCTTTTTGTTCCGCGGGCGGATCTCGTGAGGGTTGGTCCCGTGGATGACAAAGCTCGTCGCGGGGTGGTCGCACATGACGATGCCCAGGGGCGCCGGTCCGCCTTTGAAGATCGGGCGGATGTGGTGCTTCATCGAACCGGGGGCGAGCAGCCGGGCACGGGCAGCGACTGCTTCGGTCTTGAGGGCGATGTGAGCAGAAGCCGTCTTGCGGGCAAGGCGCATGGCCTTCTCCGGCGACACGGTGATGAAGTCCTTGGCCATGGTTCAGCCTCTCGGAAGCCCGACACGGATGCGGAGCTCGGTACCGACGCAGCCGCCCTCCGGACCCTTGACGATCTGTGTGTCAATGATGAAGTCCTCAATCTCCACGTCCTTCATCAGGCAGAGCTTGTGGGACACAGCATTGAGGACTTCCTGTGCGTCCACCCGGACCTGGAGGGCCGAGGTGTCCAGCTCGGGACAGGGCACCTCCATGTTCTGGCCGGTGGGGTTCGGCGCACAGCGCATCAGGGCGAAGATGAGCTCCTGCGTTTCGTACGGGGAGTCGCACGGGGACAGGACAACACCACGCTGCTCGGGGAAGGTGTCCGAGAGCACGAGGATCGTGTGGCCGACGTACAGAGCGCCGCAGGTGCAGCCGTCCCACGCGATGTCCCCGGGCACGATGCAGCTGCGCTGGACCGGGGTGGTCAGTCCGGCGACAACCGCGTCCCGCAGGGCAGCGGCCACCTGGTACCACTTGTCCGTACCGGTGATCACGTCCCTGCCCTCCGGTGGCGCGGCCTGTCGATGCTGTACACCCGGGCCTTCTGTGCCAGGCCGTAAGGATTGTCGGACGCCAGGAACAGATCAACCAGGTAGAGTCCGGTCCGCCCGTCCTTGAGCAGCTGACCCACGTCGGGGTAGCTGATGGTGATCCCCTGCCGTACCAGCTGTGTGACCCCCGGCGGCAGGCGGCAGTCCTCCCCGCTCATGGCCTTCAGGATCTCGCAGGCCATCTCCCCCACGGCGAGACGTCCCGCTACGGGAACCTCCTGGCCGTACTCCGCAGTGACGGACCAGGTACCCACCTGTGTGTCCGCAAGCAGCAGATTGTTGCAGCGGGGCCAGTCCGATCCGTCCGTGCGCACCAGAAGCCGGTTGTCATCCACCCGGTAGGCCCCGGTGACCAGGGCAACGCCGTCCACCTTCACGCTGACGATCCGGCTCACCGGGGAGGGGAGGATGACCTCGGGCACCTGGTTGCAGGAGCAGCTGTTGCCACAGGCGCCGCACAGCTGGGGAAGCCAGTACCAGTCGAAGTACGGGCCGCTGTAGCTGAGCCCGGACCAGATGGGGTAATCCCAGCTGAGCCAGTTCTCGTTGCCGCAGTACTTCCGGCACGGGCGCAGGGTGATCTCACAGGTGCCGTACCGGCGGCCGGACAGCGCCCACAGGATTTCGGTTGCCGCGGTCACGGCGTTGCCGGTCGCGGTGGGGCTCGATGTGGAGACCAGCTCAGGACAGTTCCAGATGACGGGCCAGTCGGAGCAGGGACCGAAGTCAGCAGTCATGATCGCCTCAGATGCTCGGGACAGGGCCGACGGCTACACGGACGTTGTACTCCAGGCGCAGGGAGCAGAACTTCTGGACGGTGTTGCCGACCCAGAACTCCGCCCAGAAGTCGCCCGCCGACGGGAACTCCGCGCCGGTCCAGGTGTGGGTCACCTGTCCTGTAAGGGGAGTGGTCACAGTGGCCAGGCCCGCAGTCGACGTACCGTCCACCGGCCTGAAGTTGAACACAGCCGTGTACCCGGTCAGGTTGATGGCTGCGCCCGCGCTGTCCAGGAACTGATAGACCAGCGGTGGGGGCTTCTCACCCTGAACGTACGGGCCGATCGTGACGGACGTAGCGGCCATGGTCAGGGCTCCCTTCCCGATATCGAACTGGTCGGTCCTCTGCCCGTGATCGACGATACCGGCTCGCGCGCCACTGGCCTTTCCGCACCGTACCGGCCGGACGCCGTATCCCCCGGCTCATGGCCGTACACCTGCTCCCGGGAGGACGTATGAGGATCAACGGTGTCGTACGCCGTACCGGTAGACTGCGCTGTGCCTGGAAGGGCCGTCGCCGCAGCCATAGGGCTGGACGCAGCACCGGCTGCGGCGGCAACTCCGGCGAATGCCTGGTAGTTCGCGTCCACCGTGGCCCCGAAAGCAACGGCAGTCATACCGGCAGATGTTGCCAGTGCTTCGATCCGGGCCAGTTCGGTATCAACTGTTGCGGCCGCACTGGCAACATCTGCCGCTGCACCTGCGCCCGTACTGGCACCGGACGTGCTGCCTGCGGCAGCCGCCGTCCCCGGGAAGACCTCCAGTGCCGCCCCGGCGTCCTGCGCCGCACCCGAACCTGAGGAAGCCTGCTCCGGAACTGTGATCGCAGTACTCGGGGTGAGGGCAGTTCCGGACGCTGCGATGTCCTGCGCCGGGGCGTTCGTGTTGCCGCTCGTGCTGACAACCGGATCTTCGCTCGTACCGGTCGCGGCTGCTGTGCCAGCCCCCGGGGCGGCAGCGACCGACGGATCCGGAGCTGACCCCGTGGCTGTAGCTGCCTGGGCAGGAGCTTCGCGCCCGGTGAGCACCGCAGCGTCGGACGCTGCCCCCGTGGCGGACGCTACACCCGCACCGGCCGTGACGGACGTGCTGGGACTCTCAGCACTCGCGGCAGCAGATGCAGCGTCCGCCGTCACGGTACCCGAGACGGCCGCTGCCAGGGCCGTCGCTGCCGCGGAGGGGGTATCTGGGGCGGTGGTACCAGCCACAGAGGGATCGGCCGCTACAGCGGAAGCTGAAGCCGTCTGTGCAGGTGCGCTGGTCTCCGCCACCGTGCTGACAGTGGCATCGAACGCCGTACCTGCGGCTGCGGCCTGGCCGGAATTGACGGTGGCATCCGTGGAGGGGGCCAGCGCTGAACCTGTTCCCGCGGGAGTGTCCGGCTGCGCACCAGCGGCCGCCTGCGGACTGCTAGCCGAGCCGCTAGCACTCGCAGCCTCCGCAGGAGCGTCCTTGCCCACGGCCGCGGTGGCGTCGAACGCCGTGCCTGTGGCTGCGGCCTGTCCGGCGTTCGCCGTGAGCGCCGCGGAGGGATCAGTGGCCGTGCCTGTGGCTGCGGCCTGTCCGGAATTCGCCGTGAGCGCCGTGCTCGCGGTGTTCGCCGTGCCTGCCCCTGTCGGGGTATCCGGCTGCGCACCCACGGCCGCGGTGGCGTCGAACGCCGTGCCGGTCGCGCTCACTGCCCCGGCGGGAGCCTCGCGTCCGGTGAGCACGGTGGCGTCGGATGCTGCACCTGTTGCTGCGGCCTGACCCGCGTTCGCCGTGAGCGCCGTGCTCGCGGTGTTCGCCGTGCCTGTGGCTGCCGGGGTATCCGGCTGCGCACCAGCGGCCGCCTGACCCGCGTTCGCCGTGCCTGTGGCTGCCGGGGTATCCGGCTGCGCACCAGCGGCCGCCTGACCCGCGTTCGCCGTGCCAGTCGCGGCTGCCTGCTCGGCCGGGGCACTGGTGGCAGGGTCTACCGCGAGGATGGAACGGATCGGGGGCGAGCCCCAGCTGAGTCCGGGGCCGTCTTCGGTGGTGGCTCCGGAACCGCCGGAAAGGGTATTGTCCAGGCCGCTGTAGTCAGTGGTCTCCGCCTGAGTGAGCGGGTACCAGGCAGTCATGTTCGCCGTGCGGGCGGGCCGTATGGACCAGCGCTCCTGAGCAAACTCCGCCGCGGTAAGCGTAGCCCCCACCCAGAACTTCACCCCGGTCACGCAGCCGTTGAGCCAGTCGTTCGAGGTGGAGTCGTGCAGGTTGCCGATCAGCAGCGACGTAGCCGTGGTAGTCGTGGATCCCCCGGTCCAGGTAGTGGCCGAGGGGAAAGCTTCCGTGCCCTGCGCCACAGCCCAGAGCGAACCGTTCGCCCCGTTGCTCGACATGGCGATGAAGTACCAGGTGCCCACGGTGAGCGCCGGACCGGCCGTGGCACTGGCGTCGTCGTAGAAGCGCAGCGTCGTGCCATCGGTGTTGGTGCCCAGACTCCAGTACTCCGCGGTGGAGGAGCCGATGGAGAAAATGCCGGAGATAACGTTCCGGTCGGAGGAAATCTTGGCCCAGCAGCATGCGGAGAGCTGGGACTGGGAGCCGAGCGTGACGGTACGGCTGTAGGTGTGCGCACTGGCCGAGAACCGGACAGCCATGGGGTTCTCCCTACGTGTTGGAGTAGGTGAACCTTGCCTGCGTCAGCCAGGCATCCCCCGCCATCGTGTCGTTGGCGTGCGCCCCGAGACGGCTCAGCTTGATCCAGAGCACGTCCCCATTGGTGATCGAGTCGAGGTTTGTGATGGTGATTGTTGCTTGCATGATGCGCCGGGCCGTCGTACCCAGATGCGTGTCGTCGACTGTCTGAGCCGTAGCGAAGGCTTTGGTGGTCGCATCCTGCGTGTCAGTCTCCGGGGTGATTGCAGCAAGCTGCGCCTCCCACCGGACCACGCCGCTGGTGGCCGTGTCGGCAGCCCACTCGATGTCCAGAACCGGGTTGCCGCTGGCGTACCCGAACGGGTCGATCACCCAGAACGCAGTCTCCGTTGCAGCAGCGTCGAACTTGAGAACCGGCACCGGGCCGTTCGTACCGTTGATCTTGTCGTACTGCGGGAACGCGGATCCCAGGTACTGCGCGGATCCGGGATCGAGCATGACGCGCACATTGGCCATGATCAGCCGTCCTCTTCCGCCCGCAGGCGTCCCGCCCGGCGCATGGCCACGTAGCAGAAGAGGAAGGTCTTGGTCGCCAGGTTCGCGTTGGTCCGGAAGTTGACCGGCAGCGCCGTGTTGAAACTGGCCTGGTTGGTGTCGATCCAGTCATCCGTCGCTGCTACGGCTGCGGTGATATCGGTCTTGGTGATGCCTGCCAGGGACGCACCGGCAATCACCGCGTCGCGCATGAACTGCGCAACGGCACGGGCCCGGTTGGTGGCGTCCAGAGGCATGATCAGACCGTCACTCGGTAGATCCCGTTGGCGTTCCAGACGATCGTGAACGTCCCCGCGGTGACACTCTGCGCCCCGCCGAAGTAGTTGTAGCAGACCCCCTGGTCGGCCACGGTGCCGCCGGAAATCGTGTCGTCGTAGACCAGGCACCCGAACGCGTTGGTGATGGTGACGGTGCCGCCACCTGCCAGGTCCGCAGCGTCGAACATGAAAACCCCGGTGGACGGGGTGGTGAAGGTCTTGGACGCCAGCGCGCGGCCGCCACTGACCCAGTTGGTCACGTCGGTCACTTCGTTGGCCGTGACCCAGGTGCCCGTGTTGAAGCCGGTGGACGCGGCGGCCGCGTCCTTGTCCGGCGTCACGGAGTTGTTGAACAGCGCCGCCTTGACCGTGTCGGAGTCCAGGCCGGTGTAGCTGGTGCCGGAGACCTGGACCTCCTGGGAGAACCACTCCCGGAACAGCTTGCTGTCAGCCCATGCCATTACCGATCACTCCTTGCATACGCCGTGGGCGCATAAGCCACGCAGTCCTGGCCGTCGTCCCGGATGGTGACCACCGACATGATCGGACGTCCGGCACCGTTGAGCCGGACGTCCTCGGTGCCGATGTAGTCCTCGCGCTCCACAGCGACGACCCGGCAGTTCGTGCCCCGGCGGACCATGGGCGCGAGCAGCCCCTCCAGCCCGCGGCAGTCGTGGAACCGGTTGGGGCAGTCCCAGGGCGTGCGGGCGACCACCGGGCAGTTGGGGCACTCCCACTCGACCGGCGGCCGCTCGAATACCGGAATCTTCATCGGATCACGTCAGGGTGGTCGGGTTGCAGGCTTCGGTGGGCGGTGCCGTGGTGGTGATGTTCCACAGCCAGTGCTCCCCGGCGCCCAGCGTCTCGGACGTCGGGAGCCAGTTGGTACCGGTACCCGGTCCGTTCAGCCAGCCCGTGACCGCGGTGGTACTGCCTGCCCTCGTCTCGGACATGACCTGGAGCGTGGTCCGGCCGTTCTCGATGTCGTATCCGCCGAGCTTGCTGGAGCCGACGTTGGGCCAGGCGTTGTAGATATAGCGCTGCGCACCCGAGGCATCACAGGCACCGGAACCCGCGACCCGCTGCCAGACTTCGAGGGAGTACCGGTTGGTCGGCTGGCCCTCCGCGAAGGCGAAACCGGATCCGGTGACCCCCGCCGCGCCCACGGTGAGTTCACGGGCGCTGGTGATGTACGCCGTGCCCGTCGTGTTGATCTCACAGAAGTCGATCGTCAGCTGCATGCGCTTGAGGACGGGGTCGTCCTTCTGGTTCACGCAGACGCTGCCGTCGGCCGTCCTCTCGAAGAACTCCTCGCCGTCCTCGTACTGCGGCTCCATGGAGACCTTCACGAAGCCCTTGGACACGATGACCATGGACCCGGAACCGGTCACCGGGTTGCCACAGGTGTCCAGCTTGACGATGCGGTAGTGCGTGCCCTTGATCGGGGTTGCACACGCGGAAACAGTTGCGACCATGATTCACCCCTTACGTGGGTACTCCGAGGTTGACGAGCGCCGCGATCAGGCAGCATTCGAAGCCGAGCACGTACGTGCGCTCAGCCAGCATGTGGACGGTGTTCTCCGCCCGGTTGAACGACTCGGCCAGCGTCGTGACGCGCATGTCGCTGCGGTAGCCGAACACCGCGCCGGTCGCGTAGATCCAGCTGGTCTGGTCCGCGGCCGCCGTGCCGATGGGTGAGGATCCGTCGTACCCGGTGCCGACCACGACGAGGTTGCCCGCCGCGGTGTGCAGGACGCCGTTGTCCTCCTCCACCAGATCCCACGCAACGAAGGTGGGCAGCGCCTCGGGAGCCATGTGGATGACTCCCTGACCGTGGTAGCAGTCGGCCAGGGAAGCCTCCACAGCACCGAGGGCATGGGCGGCGTCCCCAGTGGCTGCTACGGATGCGGCGGACTGGAGCGTGATGTTCTGCGGGTCCACCAGCTCTGTGCTGGAGGCCAGGTGGGGCCAGACGGTGGTGCGTCCGCCGGACGTCCCCGTCCATACGGCGCGCTCCACCCACCAGCCCTCCACCCGGGCCAGCGCGTCGGACGCGAGAGCATTGGTCTCCGCCTCGGTCCGGCCGACGGGCGAACAGGTGTACTCCGCGAACACCGTGAACGGCGTGGCTCCGCGGAACAGCTGATCGACGTTATCGGCCTTGTTCTCCGGTGCGGGCGGAACAGCTCCGCCCGTACCCGTAACCGCGATGCACTCGTCGTAGGTGGTCGCACCTGCGTCGCAGCGCTCTTCCCAGGTGATCCCGTGCTGCCAGTGGGGATTGTCGATACTGGGCTTCTGCGCTGCGTCCCACAGGCCGTAAGGGAGCGGTGAGAAAGACGGGCCGCTGACGATCTGTCGTGCTCCGGCCATCGGTTACGCCTCCTCACACAATCGTGGTGTTGACCATGTAGCTGATGTAACCCGGACTCAGCGAACTCATTGACCAGGCCCAGAGCGCCGCCCCGGCTGCAAGTGGGAACGAGACAGGGCCGCTGTCCCCGGTCTGCACCAGGCGGCACCCGTGCTCGTTGTCGTTCGCAGACCCGATCTTCACGGAGTACTCGGACCAGAAGATCGTCACCATGCGCGTCCCGAGCAGGGACGACGCGACGATCTGGACCGGCGTCGTCCCTTCGAGATATGCCTCTTCGGTGATCAGAGTCACGCTGTCCTCCCTGCGGATACGGATGAAGGGAGAATCAGACGTGAGCACCGTTCGGCGTGGCAACCGCGCCACCGGCCTGGCCGGAGACGTTGAAGGCCACGGTGTACTTACGTGCGGCGTGGCCGACCAGAGCGATCAGGTGGCACTCCTCCGCCCACAGCGCGGTGTAGTCGTTCTCCGCGTTGAGGACCGAGTCCCTGATGACGCCCAGGTCGAGCTGGAGGCCGGTGCCGTGGAGGAACGTCCCCGCTGCGTACATGAGGAAGTTCACCGTGCCGGGCCACACGAGCTGGACCGTGCTGTTGCCGGGCTGGGAAGCGCCGCGCACCTGGTAGTCGTTGACCCACTGGACGCGGACGTTGCGCGCGGAGAAGAACGAGTCGATCTCTGCGTCGCTGACAGCCTGCTGGTTGGAGACACCCTGCTTGAGGGCCAGGTCCGCCCGGATCACTTCCCGGATGTAGTACGGCATGATCACCTCAAGCACCGCATTGGTGCTCATGGCGAACCGGGCCCGGTAGTCCGTCGCAGCCAGGGCCACGGAGTTGTAGATCCTCGGGGCAGGGCCGTCGGTGGCAACGGCACCGATGGTGTTCGCACCACCGGCCGCAGTGTCCATCAGGCTGATCAGCCGCGCGTTGATCGCGTGGGCGTAGGCCGCGCGCATGAGGCGGATGAAGTTCTGCGTCGACTCGGGGTACGCGTCGTCCGTCAGGTTGCCCGCGGTGAGGCTGAGGCCGTAGCACTCCAGCCGGACCTCGGAGAACGTGGGGCAGGGGACGCGCAGCGTCGGCTTGTTGACGGATCCGGTGACAGTGAGAATGTCGTCGGACTCGGTCCACAGCCACGGGTCGGTCGCGTTGCTCATCGGGAAGGCGAAGCCACCGAGACCGGAGGCCGCCGTAGCGCCGCCGCCCACGGACGCCTGGAAGAACACGTCGCCGATGGCCGGGGAGACCGGGAAGCGGATACCGCCACGGCTCACACCGACGGACGGAAGGTCGACCATTCCGTCTGCTTCGGCGATGTTGAAGAAGTTATACATGATCTCCGACGGCGCACACCATCCGCCACCGGCAACCAGCGCGTCCAGGTTGCTGGACTTCCCCTGGAGGATGCTCTTCCAGAGCTCTTCCACCGTGGCGGGGTTGGTCCGCTCGTCGATGGTGTGCTCGAAGGTGTTGCGCACCGAGGCGACCAGGTGACGCGCGGCACCCCTGCCGTCGCGGGTGATCGGGATGGCGCGGGCCTTCTGCTGGAAGGCACTGCCGAGGGCTTCGATGGTGGGCAGGGCCTGGCCGGTGGCCACGCCGGGAATGTCCACCGAGGCGGTGATGGCCGGTACGGCTCCGGGAACCTTGGGCGGCGGAGCCTGGTTACGGGTGGCGGACAGCGACGCCATCCGGCTCTTGACCTGCTCCATCTGCGGGCTGTTCTCCCCGAACAGCGCCATGGCGACACCCTGCGCGGTGGCCTGCGTCAGCTCCCCGAGGTTGATCTGTCCGCCGGGACCGGCGGCCGCAGCGGCGGTGGCAGTCTCGCCGCCTTCACCCGTTCCGTCGCCGTGCACCCGGCCGCGGAGATCCTGCATACGGCGCTCTGCCGCCAGGCGCTCCGTCTCGGCCTTCCGGCTGGCGCGGTCCTCACGCACCTGGAGCTCGGCCCGGATACGGTCGAGGCTTTCGGTGATGGTGGCGGAGTAGGTCAGGGCTTCGGCCGTGAACTCCCCTGCCTGCTCGATCCGGTCGAATTCAGCGACGGCCTGGTCCTGGAGTGCTGCCAGATCGGCATCACTGACCAGGGAGAGGTCGTCGGGTGCGTGGAAAAGCTCAGGCTCCGGCACGATAACCTCCGACGGCTGGCCAGAATGATCTGTGTGTCAGCCGGAAGATAGCATCAGAAAACCGATTCACCAAAGATCGAATTCTCTTTGGTGAATCGGCTAAATGAATGCTGGACACTGTCAGGTCAGCGATTCAGGCTCCGGTACCGGCGGCGGAGGCGCAGGCTTGTTGCAGCCGCACATGATGATCACCCCTCTCCGTGGACGCGGCGACGCATGATGTCCATCACCCGAGCGTATGCCCATTTGTCGAGCTGATCCTCCCGGACCTGGTTGGACAGGTGCGGGATGCCGCTGGCCACCAGGGCGAACTGGGATCCGGCCTTGACCGAGGTGCGCAGCTTCGGCACAGGGAAGCCGGGGGTGTTCACCGCCAGTAGGCCCACCAGGCGGAGCTGTCCGCCGATCCTGCGCCAGTCTCCGGACACCTGTCCGGCACCGCGGAGCTCGTGCACACGGCTGCTGTCCGCGCCGGGGCGCACCGCACCGGCCACCCAGATCCCGTGAGCGTCGTTGCCGACCACGACGTCCGCCACGGCGGCACCCGTGTTGTCGTAGTGGTCGCTGGCAGCGTGAGCGTTGTAGCTGATCGGGGCATGCCCCGTACCCACGGTGATCTGACCGACGGACACCCGGGAGTCGTCCGCACAGACGATCTCGCCCGTCATGAAGTACGGGTGGTCCTCCTCGTGCGGCGGGGTGACGCACACTCCGGCCTGACCGATGTGGCAGGTACCCCACAGGGCGGCATGACCGTAAACGCGCCCCTCGTTGTCCACGGTGATTCCTGTGGGCACGGAGAGGGCAGGATCCTGGAACCAGGTCACGGGGGGAGCCCAGCCGGAACCGCTGGCGCGCAGGACCGGACCGGTGAACACGGGCCGCGGAGTACGGGAAGCGCGCAGTGCGCCGATGCGCTCACCCCCGGCAAGCACGGCCCCCTCTTCATCGAGCAGGGCAATGTACGCCTCAGCGAAGGCGGGGATGTCCACCACCGTGGCTGCACGGATGCGTCCCCGGTGGAACACGATCTTCTCGGGGGACGCGAACAGCATCTCGAACAGATCGGCTTCCTCCCCGCCCTCCCCGTCCGGCATGTCCGGCCAGACGAGCTCCATGTCCGCGTCCTTGATCGAGTCGACGTCTACCGAGACACCGCGGAGGAACTGACCCTTGATCTTGTCGTGGACGCGCTGGCCGTCCTCGTCACCCAGGTCGAGCAGGCCCTCTCCCATGACCAGGCTGCCCTCACGCCAGATCTTGGTGATGTTGCCGACGTTGACCGCCACGGTGTGCGGCTCCCCGCCGTGACTGTCCTCCTTGTTCCAGCGCAGGGGGAGGGGGAGGTCTGCCCAGGTGAGGGAGTCGGTGTCGAACTCGCGTCCATCGCCGGTCTCGATGCCCTCCACGGTGAGGGGCCCGCGCCAGGGGGCCGTCTTGCCTTCCAGCTCAACGGGTCCTGAGGTGAGCTCCTGCTCCGCCTCGGTAACGACGACTCCCGCCTCCTCCCCGTACTTGTTTTCCTTGATCCTCTTGTCCTTCTTCGTGCCCTCGCTCGGCTTGGCTCCCAGGTCGGCTTCGGTTGTCATTTCACCGCTCGATTCCGCCGCGTAGAGAGCGGCAAGCTGATCATTCGCTTCCTGTTCCGAGGCATGGCATCCGGCAACGCTGCCGTCCGAATCCTTGACTACCGCCCAGGGCTCAGAGGACGGGCATCCGGAATGTCCCTGCACCGTGTGCCACGGCATGATTCCCTCCTCCACCAGGGCTTCGGTCGCGCTCATGATGCCACCGTCGGCCGTTACCGAGTCGTCCAGACCACCCCACACGGCCAGGAGCGTGCCCCGGCAGCGGGATCCGCCCTGGCATTTTGCGTAGCCCGATCCGCCGCTGGGGTACGCCTCCATCGCATCCTGGCGGGAGACGAACTCCATGCCGTCGATGCTGATGCAGGGCTTGCAGGTGTTCTTGTCCAGCGCTTCCGACGCGACGTACTGACCCAGCGGGGCAACCATGAGCACGGCCATGCGTCCGGTGTTCTGCGCGCCGGTCATCGCGGCACCGATGGCCTCCTCGTCCGAAGCGTCGGACAGCTCGTCCAGAGCACCGTCCACGTCGTCCGCCAGCTCCTCGCTGTCCCGGCCGGAGCCGAACAGGGCTGCCAGACGCGAACGGGCCGACTGAACCAGCCGGTTGCCCATGATGCTGGCGCGCATGGAAGCGACACCCCGCAGGATGTCCGAACCCGAGAGTGCGGCAGTCAGACTGTCCAGGGTCCACTCCGGAACCGTGACCCCCTGCTCCTCGGCCTCCCGCTGCTGTGCTTCACCGGCCTGCTGAGCGAGCAGCAGCATGCGGTGGTACAGGGTCTCGGCCGCTGCCGTGGTGTCCACGGAGATCTGCGGCGAGATCCCCCCGGCCGAAGTGATCTGCTGCCGGATCTCCCTGCGCCATGAGAGCTTGACCTCCTGCCAGCTGCTCAGTGCATCAGCGACCGCTTCGGTCCAGTCCTTCTGGTGAGCGGCGAAGTCCCAGCGGCTGGCCTCCTCCAGAGGCGTCAGATTGCGCCTGAGGGGAGCGGCAGCAGCTGTCAGAGCGGCCGTCAGGGGAATGTCGGTGTCTTCGTCGGCGAAGCTGATGCGGATGCGGTCGAACGTCACCTCCCCCAGCCTCTTCTCCAGCTCCTTGGCCAGGGTGAGGTCCCCGGTGTACGCCGCGCAGATGTGCGCGACCCAGGGGGTGTGCTGCGCGGGCAGGGCAGGGTGGTTGTGCATGTACTCCAGTGCCTCGGTGGCCAGAATGTGGGCGAAGGAGAGGCTGCCTCCCAGCTGTACGGCTGGCTCAGGTTCTGCGTCGCCCACCGACCACACCCAGCTGGGTGACTCCCCGCCAGCGTTCCAGTGGGAGACGCCGAACACCTTGGCACTGACAGGGCCGTCCAGCTCCTGAGCGAGCATGGTCATGCTGGAGATGAGCTCCTGGCGCTGCTCCGGCGTCCAGAGCTCCGCATCATCACCCACGAAGAACAGGGTGCAGTGCAGATCTTCAGCCTTCTCCCCGCCCTTGATCGCCAGACGCTTCGCGTCGGCCACTGTCGGCATGAGCGCGATCATGCAGCCGGACAGATGACTGCTGTCACTCGCCATCGTCACCCGGCGCCCGTGGGCCTTCTGGACGTGCTGGCCACGGCGGTGCATGGCCACTCGGTGATCAGAGCCGTGCATGACCATTCCTCACCGGCAGCAGATTGGTGCTGATCATCTTGCTGGTGTCCTGGTAGGGAGAGGGGCCGTCGATCTTCAGCAGGCCGAAGGCGTCCAGATGGCAGACGTAGGCACCGCTGGTACCGGGTACGGCCTGTGGCGCTGCCGTTCTGATCGCGTAGGTGAACGGACAGCTGTAGACGTGTCCGGTGCACACCTCGGGATGCAGGAGGTCCCATCTGCTGCCCGCGGTGAACTTGAGCACGTGCTGTGTGGCTGCCTGCCGGGACATGCGCTCCGTGCGTGCGGCGGCCGCCTTGGGAACCGCCTCCTCGGGCGGCGACGGAGGACCGTGCGCCTCGGGCGGGCCGCCCTCCTCCCCCGGCGGTGGCTTGCCGGTACCGGAGGGCGGCTGGGACGCCTTCGGTGCGGTGAGCAGGGGATCGAGCACCTTCTTACCGGTGAGCGCGTCCAGCGCAGCAGGCCCGGCGCCCGGCACCGTACGAACCATGATCTTGAGGCCGATGGCCTCCAGCTCCTCTTCGGTCGGAGCGTCGTCCTCGTCGAACCCGACTTCCCGGCGCAGCGCTGCACCGGACAGCTCCATGCGGTCGTACGCGTCCTTGGCGTTCTCGCTGCGGTCGGGGCGCAGGGCCAGTTCGCTCATGTCGTACCAGACGACCCACTGCCCGGCGTCAGTGGCGCCGCTGGCAGCCAGTCGCGGCTGGAGGTACCCCCGGGTGAGGGAGTCGCAGATGAGCTCCGCCACGGGAGCGATGTGCGTCTTGAGCGCCCCTTCCTCCAGCTGCCAGGCACCCCAGTGATTGACGTCGCCCATGCCGAGCAGGATCTCCGCGGGCATGTCGAGTTTGGTCGCCAGACGCTTGATCGCGGAATCCCGCTTCTCAATGATCTTCTCGTCGGCCTGGAGTGTGAAGTCGACGTGGCGGAACTCCTTCAGCACCTCGGCCGGTCCCGTGATCGGAATGGGGATGACGGCGGAGGCAGAGCCGGGATTCTTGATCGCCTCGGAAGCGATCTCGATGAACTCCAGCATGAAGGGGTTCGGTTCGTCCAGGAACTCCTCGCGCACCGGGAAGTCGATTTCACTGGGTACGAGGACGACTCCCGCAGACGCAAGTCGGCTCAGGTAGTCCGCCTGAATCTTCCGGTTGACCAGCTCCAGCTCCCGCAGGATCTCCCGGGCGCTGCGCGCCGGGGAATCGGCCAGATGGTAGAACCGGTCGTCCGGCCGCCAGATACGCACGACCAGGCTGTCCGGACCGAGCTTGCGCCAGTCGCGGCCTGCGTTGACGGACTCCTCGTCCATGACGAAGAACGTGCCGGACTCGGCCCTGATCTCATCGACGGAGCGGATCATCCACCTCTCCGTACCGTCGGTGGTCTCACCCACCAGGTAGCCCTCACCGGGGACGGAGAGGTGGACAGTGGCCCGCTTCAGGATCTGGGACTGCCCGCCCACGCCTCCGCCGAGCATCATCATCAGCTCGGCCGCGGGGCCCTTCATCTCGATCTCCGGCTCATCTGCGTCCGGCTGGAGCTTCGCCGCGCGCAGCCGGACACGGGAGAGCATGTTGGAGAGCCACCACACCCCGAAGTTGAACTCCCCCACGGTGGTGTAGTACCGCCACAGCTCGTCCTGCCACGACTCGGTATGGCGCAGAAGCTGATCGCGGGCACCCTTGGCCTGTGTGGCTGCGGCGGTGAGGGCGGGAGGCGCAGAAGCCGTCAGGGCGGCCGGAACGGAATCCTTGGGCGGGGTGCGCTGGAGCCGGGGGATCCTCCATACCATGGCACGCCTCCGATCATGAGGTCGTGCTCATGGTAGCCGCTGGCCTGCGGATGACCATTCCCGCAGCACGAAGGCCCCCCGCTGTCCATACGAGGGGCCTTCTGTGCACGCTTCGGCATACCCACCCGAGAAGCACGTTCAGTGTGCCTTACGCTCGCCACATGTCCAAAGCCCGATGGACCCTCGGCACGCTCAAAGAGCTGATGGACGAGCGCGACACCCGTTACCAGCAGCGCTACGACGCTCAGCAGAAGGCTCTTGACGCTGCGCTGCTGGCGGCGAAAGAGGCCGTACAGGCAGCGCTGCTGGCAGCGAAGGAGGCCGTACTGAAGGCAGAGCTCTCGGCCGACAAACGTCTCGAACTGCTGAACGAACTGCGAACCGGAGTTGCCACCTCGGAGCAGCTGGACGCGCTGGACAAGGTCGTCACGAGCCTTTCCAAACGGCTCGACCTGACCGAGGGGCGCAGCATGGGCAGAGGGGCGACGTGGGGATACCTGGTAGCGGGAATCAGTCTGCTGACCGCGGTACTCGCCTTCCTGCTCCGCTGATCATCCGGGCAGGATCAGTCCGCTCATGTTCGCCACGCCCGCGTTGATCGTGGAAGCCCAGTTGGTGGCGACGTCCCGGGGCAGCAGGACAGTCAGCGTGGTGGACGTCGTCCGCACGGTGACCATCAGACGGCTTCCGCTAGGGCCGTTGACCGGCGTCACGGACATGGCCACGGGAACCTCGGTCAGCAGTCCATTGCTTTCGTCCCAGCCGGATGTTCCGTTACCGGTCATGACTGCCTCCTCTCGTAGCGCCAGACGAGGTACAGCACGACACCGACGACGACACCGGAGCCGAGCAGGGCACCGATCATCTCCAGGATCATGACGCCGTCCACATCTGGAACAGGTACGTGTCGGGGTGGTCGTACTCCGGCTGCCAGAGCTCGTGCTTCAGATCCGTCCAGCCTGCCGCCAGGAGCATGTCTTTGACGTCCTGCCAGCCCCAGCCCCAGTAGTGCTCGGGATTGCGCGTGTGGTTCTCCCCGCACGGCGTGGTGAGGAGGAGGTGCTTCGCCCTGTCCCGGATGGCGCGCAGCAGCGCGTCAGGATCCTCCACGTGCTCCAGGGTCTCGGAGCAGAGGAACATGTCGACCGCGGGGATCCGGGCCACCGTTTCCTCGATCGGTCCGGAGTAGTAGTACCCACGGACTCCCGGCGGGGGGAGAACGAGATCCCCCACATGGACGTCGCGCCAGGCGTGGGTGCAGTTCTGAATGATCGCGGCATCTCCGCAGGACAGATCGGCGATCGTCTGCGCCCCGGTTTCCGCGGCAAACCGGCCGAGCAGCTGGGAGGTTTTGGCCACCCGCTCCAGATGGTCCGGCCACCAGGTGTGGTCGTAGGTGCGATGGTAGATGCGGGCGCGCTCTTCATCGGTGTAGAAAGGGCGGATCTGCCAGCGGGTCATGGGGTCTTCACCCATTCCGCGCTGTGACCGGTCAGCCGCACACGGTAGGTGCCGGGTGCCGTATCCTCCGCCCGCATATCTGCAACGACCAGGGCGACAGGACAGTTGAGCAGCACATCGTCTATCCGCTCGACCAGCGGATGCACGGCCGACCAGCTGTCCTCCTCCAATATCACGATGTGCGCTGTTTCCAGCTCTTCCAGAATCCTGCTCGCTGCGTCCGGCATGGGACAGTCGATCAGAGAGCAGGTGAGGTATCCCCCGGTGCCCACGAAGAGCGTCGGCAGGCCGCAGGCCGGGCACTGTCCCCGGACTTCCATTCCCTGGTTCTCCAGAACGGTCATGACCAGCACTCCGTGTCCGGCAGCCCGAGGCGGGCCAGATCTCCGGGGGTGACGTCGTGGGGCTTGCGGCCGTCGCTGAAGAGATGATCCCCGGCCTGTTCGGCGATCCAGTCCACGGCCTGTGAACAGATCATCTTGTTGGGGCGGGACACCCGCTTACGCAGCAAGCGTGTGGTGAGCGGGAGGTGCAGCCGGTAGGCCGAGAGGTAGAAGTAGGTGGTCCAGTTGTACGGGCTACCCTCCAGTCCCCGGGCAATCTGGATCATCATGGCGCGCTGGGAGTCGGACAGGTTGACCCTGTGGAGCACCCGTACGGGATGTCCGTCGTACCGGTCCTGATGACTGAGCACTGCACCGCCGGGCTGCGCCTCGAACAGGCGGCCGTCCGGCATCACGAGACCCGCGTGGGTCCATTCGGACAGGTCTCCGTTGATCGCCTGTCCGAGCCAGATGAGCTTGCCCCCGATGCCCGGGATTTTCGTCAGGAAGATGTCCCCTGCCACTGCTCTGTCGAAGGTCATGCCCACTCCTTGGAAGCGATCAGTGCGCTGGCGCCCCAGACGGCGGGCCAGACGAGCAGCGGAGCCGGGAGGCCGACGGCGAACGCCGTGCCGAGGGTCAGGCCGAGGGACACGTACGCGCTGACGCACCACGGACAGCTGATCAGGTCTCCGAGCCAGAACGGAGCCCAGCCGACTTTGCGTACGTAGATCTGGACCTCTTCCTCCACCAGACCGAACATCCCGAGTCCGGGCACATTGGTGAGACTGCCCTTCTCAATCTGCCCGGTGGGGTAGCTCTCGTGATGCTGCTCCTTGGTGGTGGGACGGCGCCAGCCCCCGGCCAGCCTGTCGCGCACCCAGAGCACGGGCGGGAAGTCGTCTTTGGTGATCAGCCGTGTGAGCCGGTAGGAGCCGAGCACGAGCACGATCAGCAGGAGCCAGAGCGGCATCACGCACCGCCGGTTTCACTGTTCACGGGTCACTGTCCTTTGATCTTGGGCACGGGACGTCCAACGTCTCAGATTGGAGGTGGTCGGCCGGACGTCCCGCTACCTGGCAGACGTCCGGCCGGGGGAGTTGGTTCCTAGCTGACGGGGGCCTTCAGCTGAACGGGTCCGGACACTGCCGAAGCCGGTACGGGCGCTACGACGTTCTGCCGGGTGATGTAGCCGAGGATCAGTGCGAGACCACCCAGGAACATGGTCTGCTTCTCCGCGGACCAGTCGAGACCGAGACCGGTGAACAGGGAAATCGCAGCCTGGACGAAGCCGAGTGCGGCGGCAATGATCCCGTCCCCGACCATGAACGCCACGATCAGGCCGAAACCGGCGGTGACGAGTGCAGTGATGATCGCCTGCCACTTGGGGCTGACGTCGATGCCGAAGGACGTCAGTACCTGGATACCGGCCGACACCAGGCCCAGCCAGACGGCGAGCTCTCTTCCGAAGACCTTCATACTTCCTTCTCTCCACGGGCGGCACGCATGGAATATAGCGCACCGGTTCAGCCAATTTTGCGGCTGACTGCTGCGAGCCCCTTACCGCCGGATTTGTTGCCGGTCATCATCAGCTTGACGATCCGCTGATGCCACGCTGGCCACACCATCGCGTCCAGCCGGTCGGGAGACCAGTCGAGCTCTTCGTGCCATGTACACAGCTGGTCCTCAAGCTCAGGATGCACCCCGACGAGGTGCCAGCGGTTCTGCTCGGTCAGCGCGCTGACGGGGGAAGCACGGACCTTCTTCCCCCGGCTGGCTGTGACCTTGCGCACCGGGATGCTGATCCCCATGGAGTCCGCGGCCGCGCGGATCGTGCCGATCGCCATGTCGCCCCCGTAGTTGATCTCTACGCAGATGTCGTCCGCCTCGTAGTCGACGGCAGCCTGGACAGCGCGCCGCCCCCATCCGTCAGGGGTGAGGTGACAGGTACGGTCGGCCAGCACGAAGCCGTGTGCCAGGGGAGTGCGCAGCCGGGCATCCTCCGTCTCCCGGGTGATGAGGGACTTGCCGACAACGACGATGCCCTGCTCCCCGGCTCCGCCCGACGGGTCCACTCCGACGCTGCGCCGGACGTTGGGGGTCATGAGATCGAGATTCGGTATGCGGCTGGAGTCGAGACCGGCGTGGGTCCACAGTGCGTTCTCGTCCTGGTCGAGGACTTCGGCATGCAGCTCCTGACGGCCCAGCTGCGTACCGCCGTACTCGTCCTCCAGCTCCTGGCGGAGCTCCCCGTCCAGGTGGGGGTTGTCGTACATGGAGGCACGGGAGACGGAGACGTTGCGGAACTCCCCGCGGTCCAGCTTCTTGATCAGCGGACGTGGCTTCGGCGTGGTCGATGCAACCCAGTGGGGCCGCTGTCCGACGCGGAGACCGAAACGCATGTGAGGCCAGCACGCGTCGAGGTAGCGCCAGGCTGCAAGCTCTTCTGCCCAGACCACACAACGGTTACCACCGGAACGAAGACGTTCAACATCCTCCGGAGTATGCGCACCAAACAGCTTCGCCTCGGATCCATTGGGCCAGCGTACGGACAGACCACCGGCACCGGAGAACATGCGCGCGTCGGGGTTGTGCGCCTTGAGGCCCGAAGGTCCGTTGACGCAGCTCGTCGCCGCGTCGCCGAGAGTGGGAGCGATGATGCCGATCCAGTGCGGGGTGTGACCGGGCAGGCACGGCGGACCGTTGACATGATCGGTGATGTACTTGGCGCAGGCGTCCGTCTTACCGGCGCCGCGCCCCGCGAGCAGCAGCCAGCCCCGCCAGTCGCCCGGGGGAGGAATCTGGTGAGGCAGGGGCTGCCACTTGACGATGGACATGGCACGCAGATGCATGGCCAGCCGGTCGCTGGCCCCGCGTGCGATGCTGCCCTTCGCGCTCATGTGATCAGTGTGCATCAGCGGGGACCGGACACTTTCCGGCCGGGCACTTCAGCTGGCTATGTGGACACTGACCTTGCCGAGGATGTCCCCGATGACCGGCCACACCTGCGGTCCCCAGGACGTCGTCGTTCCCATGGAGATCCCGGTGAGGATGGCGATCACCGCGACAATCTTCGTCACCCGCTGGCGGCCGGAGAGGAAAGCCAGCAGAACGAGAACAGCGAAGATCCATAAACCTACGGTTATGTTTGTCATTCCACCGAAGCTACTCGTCCAGCTCAGGACAGCAAGAAGACCCCTCCGCGAGGCAGATACCCGGAGGGGTCTTCACCCGTGAACCGGAAGTCGGTGAGACTCCGAATCACGGACCAGCATAGCCGCACCCGGTGCACAGAAAACCCCCGCTGTCAGGAGCGGGGGGTTTTCTGGAGCGGCGTGTCCTGCCAGGGACGACAGGAGCAGACTACCGCAGGGAACCAGCGCCACGTGGGTTTAGACGTCCTGGTCGGCCTTGAGCCCCCGGACTCGCCAGTTCCCTGCTCACTCAGACTACTAGGCCGCAGTGGACTGCGCGCCGCCGGGGAGCTTCAGCACCTGGCCCGGGAAGATCCAGTGAGGGTCGTCCACCACGCTGCGGTTGAGCGCGTAGAGCCCGTGCCAGCCGGACAGACCGTGCGCGGCGGCGATACCCGAGAGCGTGTCCCCGCGGACCACGGCGTACGTCCCGCCCGGAGCGCGCGCCGGAACAGGGGCGCGGCGCGGCGCAACGGGGGCGGAGAGCGCCCGGGGAGCCGCAGTGGGGCCGTCACCCGCGGCAGGCCGTACGACTCCCGCTATGGTCCCTCCAGCCCTTTTGAGACTGGAGTACCCGACACCGCCGTTGGGGTGGTGGCTGGCGGTGTCGACGGTCCGGCCGTCACCCACGTAGATCGCAACGTGGTCCGCGAAGGAGTCGAAGCTGTAGATCACCAGGTCCCCCGGACGGATTGACGACAGGGACACCCGGGGAAGACCCCGGAGCTGTCCAGCTGCTGTCCTTGGGATGGAAACTCCCGCCGCGCGCCACGCAGCGGAGGTAAGCCCGGAGCAGTCGAACCTCCCGGGACCGTTCCCTCCCCACAGGTACGCTGCCGGACTCACTCGGGACCGGGCGTACCGGACTGCTGCTGACGCTCGGGACGGGGACTGGACTCGGGGAGGCGGAGCTGCTTTGTGAGGGCTCGGGGCCGACTGGAGGCGGGGTGAGGGACCCCCGCGGTTCAGCCCTGCTCTCGCCCCGCACACCGGCCACGCCCCCGGACCCTGTCCTTTGAGGACTCGCTCCGCCACGATGATCTGCTGGCTCTTCGTCGCCAGGTCGGCCCGGGAAGCGAACTGAGACCCGCGGTAGGCGAGCCAGGTCGACTGGCTGAATTGAAGGCCCCCGTAGTACCCATTCCCGGTGTTGATCTTCCAGTTGCCGCTGCTCTCGCACCCCGCGACCCTGTCCCAGGTCGTAACGCTCGCTGCCGATGCTGGGCTGCCGTTGCTGAGTACAGCAACGGCGACTCCTCCCGTAACACCCAGACTGACCGCGGTTTTCGTGCACCATCCGCTCTTCGGCTTACGGTGCATGGCCATGATGACCACCTCCAAGCGCAGCACGGTACGCGGCATACACTGGACCGCCAAATGTAACTTCCGGGTAACCCGGGGGCGCAGAGGGGGCGCTAAGGGGCAGCGCACGGGCGCACGGATCAGGCCATGACAATGGAGGCGCCCCTGCCAGGACCGGGAGGCAGGGGCGCGGGCGCGGGGCTGGTGCTGGGCCTACCAGGGCCGTGCCCAAGGGTGGAACGGTAGAGGGTGAAACCCGATTCACCAAACGGTCACGCAGACGCCAGCCATTCGGGATGAGCCAGGGTCCAGGCAACAGTCTTGGCCATGGAGTCGTCCAGACTGACCGGCGCGCGCCAGCCGAGGTCAGCAATCTTGGAGCCGTCCAGTGCGTAGCGCAGATCATGGCCGGGGCGCGAGGAGTGGAAACTCTCCATCTTGATCTCCGGGGGCCGACGGGCCTGGAGACCGGCCAGACACATCCATTCGTAGATCATGCCTACCAGGTCGAGATTATTGACCTCCCTGTCCCCCACGATGTGGAACCGGGGCGGCCTGCGCGCGCCGCCCGCGTAGGGGACCATGTCGACTTTCTCGTCCAGAACCTGGCGAGCGAGGTAGAGCCAGGCGTCCGCGAGGTTGCGCGCGTGGAGGTAGAAACGGGAGCCCGGGGTCCCGTCCGGCGCGCAGTGCACGATGACCGGCACACTACGCATGATCTTGCTCATGGTCATCGGCACGAACTTCTCGGGATCCTGCATCTCCCCGACGATGTTCATCGTATTCGTGATGACCACCGGCACACCGTAGGTGCGCCAGTAGCTGAAGCAGATCGCCTCCTGCGCAGCCTTGCTGGCGCTGTAGGGATTGGACGGTGCGAGCGTTTCCCACTCCTTGTGCCGGTGGTCGCCGTAGGCCGGACCGTAGACCTCGTCCGTGCTCATCTGGAGGAAGATCTTCGGCTTGTGCCGCCGGGCCAGCTCCAGCACGTTGAGCATCAGCGCGGTGTTGTTCAGGGTGAAGCCGACGGGATCTTCAATCGACCGGTCCACGTGGGATTCCGAGGCGACGTTCATGAACACCTCGCAGCCCTCCAGCGCAGCGTGGAGACTCATGGGCGCGGGGGCCTGCATGTCCCAGTGGACGATGGTCACGCGCCGGGCCCACTTGTCGTCACCGCAGGTGCTCGAAGCGATGCGCTCCGGCATGCCCTTGTGCTGGAACGAGACAGAGCAGACGATCTCCCAGTCCGTCTCCATGAGCAGGTGGCGCAGGACGTGCGAGCCGACGAAGCCACCGGCTCCGGTGAGGAACGCCTTCATGATCTTGCTCCTGTGGTCAGGGGTGGACGATCCAGTTCGGGTTGCCGGACGCCACCGACGGGAACAGCGACGTGCCGACCGAGTGATAGCCGACGGCGAAGCGCCCCTGGAGCGGAGCCCAGCAGCTGTAGGCCCGCGCGGACTGCCGGACAGCGATCTTGGTTTCTTCCGCGTACTGCGCCGGGATGACGTACTGATCGCAAGGGATCTCGCCGGACAGTGCCTGCGACTCCCGCACCAGCCAGCGCACGTCCGGCCACGCGGCAGGATTCGCCTCACGGAGCTGCTTGAGCGCGAGCCCGTACATGGAATGGGTGGGGTCAACGTCCTGCCAGTGCATGGTGTACATGCCTGCCGCGGGGTCCAGATCGTGGAAGTACTGGAGGACTGCCTTGGCCTGGTCGATGGTGGGGGAGTCGTGACGCAGGGCCGTGTTGAGATGGATCTCCCCGGGCACGGCGCCGAGCAGCGCGGCGGAGTCCATGAACTCCGCATCCCGGCTGGCGACGATGTCGTCCGGGGTCAGGGTGGCGTATCCCTCCCGGGCCAGGTCGTGCGTTCCGCCCCACCAGGAGTTCGCCGTCAGGCCATTGATCGAGTCGATGGCTGTGGTGGTGCGGCCGGGCGCACCGAGGATGAACGAAACCCGGCGGCCGACACGGGCGTGGTACCAGGCGACCTGTCCCATGGAAAGGCAGTCGTCGTCCGCATGGGGCGAGAGGAAGTACACCCGGCGCCCGGTCGGATTGATGATCGTCAAGCTGGTCTCCTCGGTCAGTCACCAGGCTGGTAGCGGACGGAGTCCGCCGTGTCGGACATCTCTTTGAGCCCGCGCATGAGAGTCAGGATCTCCTCCACGCTGTAGCCGCGGAACTCCTGCGTTTCGCCGCTCAGGACCACGTACCGCCGTTCGTCGTCGCCCAGGCGCAGGATTTCCCCGGTTCCCCAGTTCTCCGGATGGGCGGTGCCGCCCTGCGATTCGGTCATGGTCAGTCTCCGCTCTCCGTGGTCTCTTCCACCACTTCACCGTCGATGGTGCGCAGGTGGGACTGTGCTGCTTCCAGCGCGAGCATACGCGACTGCGGTTCCAGTCCCGCGGCGTCGAACCCCGCGAGGATCGCTTCGGCCACCACGGCTGATTCGAGATCCTGCCGCCGCTCCAGTGCGACGTTCAGCTTCTCCGGAGCGTTGAGGCCGTGACGCATGGTGTACCGGTCCTCCACCTTGAGCAGCCGGTCGATTGCCGCGAAGACGGGACCGAGGTCATTGACGGTTTCCTCCTCCCCGGTCTCCTCGTTATGGATCTTTACGATCTTCCCGTTCTGGATCAGAGGATGCTTCCTGGACATGATCGTATAGAGCCTGCGGCGCAGATCGTCGTCGCGCATGTCGGCCAGCTGGACCAGTTCTTCGAGGTTCTGGTTCAGCTCGTTACGTGCTGTCAGCAGTGCACGCTTGACGTCCTCACACGCAGCAGCACGGGAAGGTTTGCCACCGCTATCAAGGTAGGGGACAGCCTCAGCCACTTGTTCCCAGGTCAAACCCTGGTTCCGTAGCTTGATCGCCTTTGCTCGCCGTTGCGCAACGAGGGCCCGGTTACTGTTCTCGTGCGACGGGGGAATGTGATGTCCCACTTGTTACCCCTCCAATAAAGTAATCAGCGAGTGACGCCCTTGGTTGTCTCCCGGAACTCCTGCGCCCGCTTGATCTCTTCCCGCTCGCTCCCGCAGTTGACCATGGCCGTGCGCATGTAGCTGACGACGCTGATGCGCTCCGCCCCGCAGTCCGGGCAGGCCGAGGTGCGCGTCACCCCGCAGGCGCAGACGATGGCCGTGTTGCCGTGCCACTGGTGCGCGTCCATGAGAATGAGATCGCCGTCCTGTAGATCCACGGCCACCCGGTACTCCGGGAAGACGAAGACTCCCCCGGTGTACTCCCCCCGGCGCAGCGTGAAGATCGTGCTGAAGCCCTTGTCCAGATCACCCTTGTCCGTGTGCACGCCGGTCGGGTACGTGTTGTTCACCGTGATCGTGGTAAACGGGGTACCCGGCACCACCCAGTCATCGTGCGTCCGGCCGATCTCCTCCATCTGCGCCTGCCAGCGGTCCGGCACGTGGATGCTCATCTGCTCGGAGACCTGACGGAGCAGCGGATGCAGCGCCTGCCACTCCGGGAGGTGGCGACCGGTCC
>Ga0207646_10000194_pt1 | contig 82991 bp, 83 predicted proteins | sample KBSK5502metaG_FD_184343 | JGI IMG/M metagenome (GOLD analysis project Ga0207646, IMG submission 184343) | Corn, switchgrass and miscanthus rhizosphere microbial communities from Kellogg Biological Station, Michigan, USA - KBS K5-50-2 metaG... | ecosystem: Host-associated > Plants > Roots >... | reverse complement strand
GTGGTGGAGTCGTCGACCGCGGCGAAAGCGTCGAGATAGCGTGCTGCGGCTTTGTGGGAGAGCTGGGCTCGGCGGTGTAAGTCGGCAATGCCCCGGCGCAGTCGACGCCAGGCGCGAGGCCCTTTGCTGTCCCCCTCCTTGCGCCGATAAACGCGGAAGTCGTCGCCGTTATGAAAGGTGGCCTCGGCGCGCAGGACGCAGCCTTTGGGAGTATAGGCCTTATCGTAGAGCTTCACGGAGTTGCCGTTGACGCTGTGCTTGACACGTACTCCTTCGGTCCGGCGTTTGAAGTCACTGACCACTTCTCCGGAGAAGTCCTGGCGCAGCTGGCCGCTCAAGGTAATGCGCTTTCCCAGAAAACGCAGGACATCGGGGCTGGAGAAAGTGGTCATGGCATGGTTCACCCAGCGAGGATAGAAGTGCCGTAGGTCGGCCGCGTGGTGGAAGACGACATCGAGGGCCCACTCGTGCTGGTAAGTTGACCAGTAGTAGGAGATGGGGTGTTTACGGAAGATCTGGGCATGAATGGGGTTGAGCTGGCGAGCGATGCCGTTGAGCCGCTTGGGCCATTGGGTCTTGAGCTGACGATCCATCAAGCGCTGAGCTTTGGTCCAGTTGGCAATCCAGGGAAAGCAGTTGTCCTGCTGCAAGTAGTCGAGACCGGCGGCTTGCATCTGTCGCGCCAGCCATTCCCGTCCGTTGAGGCAGATCTGAATGGAGAAAGGGAACCAGGTTTGAATGCGAGCATTGAGGAAGCCGAAGACAGGATGGATCTGGTAGTGGTAGAGGAACAGGCATTTGCCAGAGCGTAGCTGCAACTCCAGTTTTCTCGTCTGGCGACTGCGATGGATCTCGAATTTCCAACAGGGTTCGAGACAGCTGAGCACGCACACCAGGCCGCCGCGCACGCCATCTTGAGCCAGGATGTTGCGGGCGATGGTCTCTTTGTCGGTCTGGCTGGAGTTCAGATACTTCACCGGTCGCCCGTACGCCTTGGCTTCGGCTAAGGAAGCTTCCTTCAGGCGCTCGGTGACCTCTGCGACATGGTCGCCAAAATTCTTGAGTAATACCTGGTTGAACCAGAGATAGGTCATCATGCCCTGGGGGTGGCCGATGGAGCGCAGGTGTCCTCGAAATACCAAGCGGTCAAATCCTGAGAGTGTGCCGGCAATCTTGTCCTGGTGTTTAGCGATAAACTCTTGCATGGCGTTCTCCTCCGTATCGTTATTGGGTTTTGGAATGAACCTGTAATGATACGCAGATGGGGAACGCCTTAGGTCTTGAGTTAGCCCGGTTCCGGAAGACGAATGCGATTTCAGGATGCGCGAACGATGGGGCTTTTGGCTAAAGCGATTGCCAACAGCTGATAGTAAAAGCTTACCGACTGTTTTGGTTGCGGCTATGCCGCGCTATGTCTTATGTGCATTACGTCTCCATCCTGCACGATGTAATCCTTGCCCTCTAGACGCAGCGTGCCTTTGGCACGGGCGTTGGCTTCAGATCCAGCTTCAAGGAGCTGGTCCCATCGGATGGTTTCAGCACGGATGAAATGTTTTTCGAGATCGGAGTGAATCGCTCCTGCGCCTTCTTGGGCGCGGGTGTTGGCAGGAATCTGCCAGGCGCGGCATTCGTCTTCACCGGCGGTGAAGAATGAGATTAGCCCAAGCAGTTTGTATGTCGTGCGAATAAGCCGTGTCAGACCGCTCTCGGTCAGTCCGTAGCTGGAGAGGAATTCGGCCGCGTCTTCATCGCTCATCTCCGCGAGTTCGGCCTCGACCTTGCCACAGATCGCCGTAGCCGCAGCATTCGGACGCGAAGCGATTTCTGTCAGCTGGTATTTGCTCACCGCTTCGTCAAGTTCTTTGCCCAACTCCGTGGACTCGCCGATATTGAGCACATAGAGCATCGGCTTCTCGCTTAGAAACATGAAGCCCTTGATCCGCTTCTTATCCTCAGCTGTCATGGCCATTTCGCGCAGCGGCTTCTCGGTGCCAAGATGTGCGTTCGCACGTTTCAGCAACTCGAATTCTTTTTCGAGTTCTGGAGTCTTCATCTTCTTTAGATCTTTTTCCAAACGCTCGAGGCGCTTCTCGATCTGTCCGAGATCGCTGACCATCAAATCGAATTCCACATTCTTGATGTCGCGCAGCGGATCAATCTCCCCCGTATGCGGAACCGCAGGATCGTCGAATGCCCGCACCACGTGGGCCAGTGCATCTACATTCCGCAAATGGGCCGAGTAAGCGGTATCCTTCAACGCCTCCTGGCCGATCGCGCCGACATCCACATATTCGACAGAAGTGTGGGTAAGTTTCTTGGGGTTGTAAAGCGCCGCCAAACGGTCAAGCCGATCGTCCGGAACCTTGGCCACGCCAATGTGCGCCTCGCGCGGATTGGCATAGGCGCCCTCAGACAGATGTGCTTTAGTCAGAATGCGAAATAAGGATGTCTTGCCCACCTGAGGCAGGCCAATGATTCCAGTTTTCATAAGGGAAGCTGCTAGCTTCTAGCTCCTGGCTCTTAGCTTGTGCGATTTTGAATCGAGGTTGTGCGCGACGAAGACTTCTTTACCATCAGCAATCCCTGCGACTGTTCAGGATAAATGATGCGGCGGATATTGCCCAACGGTAGGACTTCCCGCAGAACTGATATTATCCTCGACGACCCACACAATGAGCGCGATCCTAATCAGCATACTATTGGGACTTACTGCTGCTGCGGCCAACGTGTTTGGCGGGGCGATCATTGTGCAGCGCCATTGGGAACGGCGCTATCTTCGCTATTTTGTGGCGCTCGGTGCGGGGTTCATGCTGACCACCGCTCTGGTGGAGATGGTTCCGGAGAGTCTCGAATTGCGCGGACGCAGCGCGGCCTTCTTGATTCTGCTTGGTTACCTCATCATTCACTTCTTCGAACACACGGTTACACCTCACTTCCATTTCGGCGAAGAGACCCATCACGACGAGTTCATCCATTCGCACAAGGGATACTCGGTGTTGTTTGGCCTGATCATCCACACGTTTTTTGATGGAATTGCCATCACGTCCGGGTTTCTGGTGTCAAACGCTTTGGGCTGGCTGATTTTCTTTGCCGTGTTTCTGCATAAGGTTCCGGAAGGCTTCACGGTGAGTTCGGTCATGCTGGCCAGCGGACGCAGCCGGGGCACAGCGTGGGGAGCATCGGTGGTTCTGGGCGGAGCGACACTGGCAGGGGTTCTGACCATGGCGCTGTTCCGTCATCACGTGAGCGCGGGGCTGCCGCTCTCGGCGGGAGTCACGATTTATGTGGCAGCTTCCGATTTGGTACCCGAAGTGAACAAGGAACCTGCGATGAAGATGGCGCTGCTGGTCTTCGTGGGTGCAGGAATGTTTTTCTTGCTGGAAAAGCTGTTTCACGTGCACTAATGGCAGTCTTCGGCTTTCAGCTCTTACCTCTTTGCTCTCAGAAGAAACTTTCTCAGTCAGATGATGCAGTCAGTTCAATTCTTGGTTTTGGTTGTGGCGGGGGTAGTACGTGGAAGCCGAGAATCTTCTTGAAGTCCGTTGCCTGAGAGCACGATTCACGGGAAAATTGTGGCATGCCTGCAAGCATGCCCTGATACGAATCGCCACTCCAGCAGGACTAGTCTACAGTGTGCTTCGCCGTGTAGCCGTCGCGGGCGACGACCTCGATCTTCAGGTCTTTGCCCTTCTGATCTTTTATTTTTAGCGGGCCGCCGTCGGGCGCAACGACCTGCACTTTCAGCTTGCGATAGGTTCCGTCCAGTTTGGTGTTGGTGGGGCTGTAGGACAATGAGTATTGATTGCGGATATCGCGTGTGATGTCCCCGAACAGTTCGGGCAGTTCGCCCTCGAAACGGGGGAAATAGGCGCGACCGCCGGTCATAGCGGCGAAAGTCTTCATTTCGTTATCGCCCTGGAGATAGTCCATGTTGCTCACCGGAATACCCATGCCATGGGTGTATCCGCAGCGATGCACTTCGCAATATTCGCGCACGATGAAACCCACGCTGATGGGGAAAATGGTCACATCTTTCGTGGCCTTGATCTTTTTCATGATCTGGTCAAGGTTGAGCTTACTGAAAGTATCGATACCGGTTGTAACCAGAATGATGTACTTCTTGCCCTCCACGCGGTCGAGCCGGTCGAGCGTGTCATACAGAGCATCGAAAAGATTCGTCTCTGCAAAACCGGGCATGCGCAACTGGTTCAGCGCGCCGTAGATCGCCTTTTTGTCCTGAGTGAAATCGACCAGAACGTGCGGCCTCATGTCGTAGTATTCCACCGCCACCCAGTCGTCCTTCTTCAGCGCGTTGGCGAATGCGTACGACGCCTGCAGCGCCTGGATCATGAATACATAATTCGTCGAGGCGAACTCGGTGAGAAGCACTGCTGTAATCGGCGCCTGAGTCACGCTGAAATTGGTGACGGTCTGGGGAACTCCGTCCTCCAAGATCCGGAAGTGGTCTTTTTTCAGCCCAGGAATAGCCTGACCGTCTTTAGTGGTGACAAGGACATCCACGTTGACCAGAGGCACGTTCACTTTCAGTGAGTAATCGGGCAGACCCTCAATCTTCTTAGCTGCGGCGGGCGGAGGCGGTGGCGGCGGCGTTTCCTCCTTCTTCTTGGGAACGGCATAAGGGCCGGAATCAGCGCCTGGTCCGCCGGCTGCTGGCGGAGCGTCCTGCTTGGGCTTGCCATTATCCGGCGTTTGCTGAGCTTGCTGCTGAGATTGGGCGTTGTTCGGGGAGGAGGATTGCTCTTGGGCGAAGCTGGGCAATGCACCTGCAACCAGGGCCAAGAGTACGCAAACCCGGAAGTTTGGCCGCTGAGGCCATCGAATCGCACTTAAAGCCGTATTAAACATGGGACTCTGAAGGGAAAACATCTTATGCTAGTATAGACGCAAGGATTCGCCGATGGGATGTTTGCCTGGCCCCCAGTTCTCCCCCCCTGGCAACGAATTACAATCTGGTAGAGTCCATTCTAACAGTGGACCGGTTAGCCGCTCCTCCGGGGCATTACATGAGAAAAGTAGTTTCTGCGCTCTTCGCCTGCTTCTGTGTGTTGGTTCCGGCACTACTCGTTGCCCAAACCTCACAAAATTTCCAGACGATTTCTGTCGACCATATTCACGCTGGCATGCGCGGCGTCGCCTATACCGTGTTTCAAGGCATCAAGCCGGAATCCATGGACGTGGAAGTCCTTGGCGTTCTGCACAATGTGAATGGCCCCAAGGGTGACGTCATCCTGGTGCGCTTGCATGGAGAAAAGGTCGAGTACACCGGCGTGGTTGCGGGCATGAGCGGAAGTCCGGTGTATCTGGAGGGCAAGCTGGCGGGCGCCCTGGCGTTCCGCATTGGCGAGTTTTCCAAAGAGCCGATTGCCGGCGTGACTCCGATTGCGGAAATGCTGGAGATCAATGCGCTCGATCACAGTCCCGCGGAGGAAGCTGCGGCGCGGCCGTCCGTGAATGGTGTGGCGGGGAATATCGCGGGAAAGGCTGCATCTCCTGGAGATGGGCCAAGCCGGCCGGGTTCAGAAGGAACTCAAGGATTTGCGAATTATCTCAAGCCCATTGAGACGCCGCTAGTATTCAACGGATTTTCTGAAGACACGGTTCAGCGCTTCGCTTCGCGGTTCGCTTCCGCGGGAATCGCACCCGTGATGGGGGCGGGCTCGGTGAGCGATGCCAAGCAGCCCGAGCCGCTGGAGCCAGGCTCCGCGGTAAGCGCAGTGCTGGTTCGCGGTGATATGGATATCGAGGCCACCTGCACCGTTACTTATATTGATCCGCAGCATCTGCTGGCTTGCGGGCATCCGCTATTGCAGTTTGGCGCTGTCGATCTGCCCATGAACAAGGCCCAGGTGCTGGCTACGCTGCCGTCTCCGCTGAACGCATTCAAGATCGTCAACACGACGGAGGCTGCCGGAGCGTTTGTGCAAGATCGCCATACGGGCATCATGGGCGTGTTCAACAAGCAGCCGCAGATGATTCCGGTGACGTTGACCATCAACGGCGGCGCGGCTACCAAGGAATTCCATTACGAGGTGCTGAACAATGCGCGGCTTAGCCCGGTCGCGATCATGGCCACGGTGTTCAACGCGTTGCATGGCGTGAATGAGTATGGCGAGGAAATCACTTACCGGGTGAACGGCAGCATCAACGTTAAGGGCTTTCCAGAAGTTTCGCTGCACAACATGTTTTCACCCGCTGATGGCGGGCAGCCTGCGGCGATGCAGGCGGCCCTATCGCTGGGCGAGCGCTTCAGCCGGATCTATGACAATCCCTACGATGCGCCCGCGGTGAATAGCGTGAGGCTTGATTTTGATCTGGTTCGCGAGCGCCGTTGGGCGCGCCTGGAGAGTGCACACACCGATGTTACCGAGGCACGCCCCGGGGACAAGATCATGGTGGAAACCGCGATCGCTCCATATCGCGGAGAGCGAATCATAAGACAGATTCCGGTGAAAATTCCGACCTCGGCCAGCAAAGGCACGTTGCGCATTCTGGTTAGCGACGGAGAAACCCTTGACCGCGTTGGCCGGGGGTCGCCTGCCTTCGGACGCAAGCTTGATCTGGCTTCCACGATTGCCCTGCTTAATAAGGAGCACAGCAACAATCGGGTGTACGTTTCCTTGCTTGAGGCTGACCCGGAGGCGCGAGTGGCCGACAAGGTGATGCCGACACTACCTCTCTCGGTCATGAACGTGATGGATGGCATGCGCGGTAATCAGGAGATGATCGTCTCGGCTGAGTCTTCCGTGGATGAAACCGCTACGACGCCGCTGGATTACGTGGTCTCAGGAGCGCAGTTGCTGACCATTACGGTGAAGTAAATCCTCCCTGAAAGCGATACCGTGGATTATGTGGTTAGTGGCGTTTTTACGTTGCTATCTTTGGCTTTTGCCGAAGCTGCCTTCGTTTTGATGGCGTTGAAGGAGTAGCTTCTGGACCTCCTGCATTTGTCTGACTCGTTTCTTATGGAAAGGATGTCCTGCGGCCAAGAAATCCACAGTTGCCAAGCCGTAGACCTAAAGCGGAGGGACGTGTCAGCGACCCAAGCGCTTACCGCTAAGCTAGCCACAGCCCAAGCCTGTCCATGTGGCGGAAGCCGCCTGTTGCCGCGGCGGTTAGCATCATGAGCGTCGCATTGTAGCCTACGTGGGCGAGAAAACTTGCCGCTACAGATCCGGTGACTGCGCGGATAGCCGTCAGAACCACTCCAACCAAGAAGATCACCAGCACCGCTCCCCAGGCGTAGCCGTACTGAACAAGATGTACGAGGCCAAACGGCAGGGCGGTGAAAATCACTCCGAGAACGACTCCCATACGGCGGGCCAGGACGGGATAGAGAAATCCGCGAAAGAAAAGTTCTTCCATCAGTGGGCCGAGAGTGATGGCGAATGCCGTGGTCAGGTAGGCGTCCGTGGGCCGGGCAAAAAACTGATCGAAGGGAACGCTGCTGGGCATGGGCAGAAAGCGTCCCAGCAGGTCGAGACCGACCATCAGCACACCCAGCCCTAACAGCTTGGGAGCCGCGCCTCCGGGCCAATTCCAGCGAATGGCTTGCCAGAAGCGCACGTGATATTTGCCTTCCACGAACACCACCATGTAGATGGCCACGGCAATGTAGGCGAGGAACTCTGACAGCAGCGCAAGGATGGGCTTTTGCGATACGACCCGGAAACTGGAATGGCGATAGACGAATCGGTTCGCGCTCAGGACGAGTACGAGTTGCAGGAAAATTAGAGTGACGATGGTTAGGAACGCGATTTGGAGGACATCCCAGCCAGTCCAAACCGGGTTTTCGGCGGATTTGGGGGCGGGCGGCTCGTGGGCAAATGGGGGCGGAAATGAATCGGCAGCAATCGAAGCGGATGGCTGCGGCTCAGTACTTGACGGCGGCGGATTAAACTGCGGGGCGTCGGGTGATGACAAACAGATCCTTTTCGATTATGGCCAGTTTACCGAATAAATAGAAAATATTCTGTACCGACCCGGCTCGGATTCATTAAACGTTCCGTTGCTGACCTTCGTCTCTGCCTCGTCGAACGAGACCAACAGACAATGGGCATTTGCACGAAGGTCTCTCGCCAGACGACTGCACGAAAGGCCGGAACATTCTGGCGAGCTTCCAGATGTGGAATTGACCACGTCGAAACCCTCGAGTTGCTTCTTGTAGGAGAAACCACATTCGTTGGAAATGACGCCTCTGGTGAATACGGATGCCAGTTTTCGCCGTCGAACTCCATCTCGTAGGCTTCGTAATAAAACAGCGAGGTTCCTTCAAGCGGAATGAGGTTTTCCTTGGCGACGCTCTTTATGATTTCTGGCGAGTCAAAGAAGCAATAGCCATTATGCTTCCAGAAAGGAATGTGATCAGCGTCGTCGCAAACACAGTTGCCGACCGAATAAACGCCGATGACTTGGGGTGCCTGAAGCCAGTCGGGCTTCTTATGCACGCGCTTCGCCAGGTAGCCGGCGGGAATCATCTTGGCGCTCTTGCTCAAATTTAAGCGCTCCGCTTTCCGTTTCCAGAAAAGTATCCTGCGAGCGCCTGGCCGGTGTATGACTTTTTCACACGCGCCACCTGTTCGGGCGTGCCTTGGGCTACGATGCGGCCGCCTTCTTCGCCGCCTTCGGGGCCGAGATCGACGATCCAGTCGGCATTGCGGATGACGTCCAGATTGTGTTCGATGATGATGATTGAGTTGCCGAGATCGGTCAAACGGTGGAGGACGTCGAGCAACTTTTTCACGTCGTCAAAGTGCAGGCCGGTGGTGGGCTCGTCGAGCAGGTATAGAGTCTTGCCGGTCTGGCGCTTGCTTAGCTCGCGGGCCAGCTTGATGCGCTGAGCTTCGCCGCCGGACAGAGTTACCGCCGATTGTCCGAGGTGAATGTAGCCGAGGCCGACATCAACCAGCGTTTGCAGTTTTTGTCTGACCTGGGGAATGTTTTCCAGAATGGGGAGGGCATCGGAGACCGGCATCTCGAGCAGGTCGGCGATGGAATATCCGTTGTACTTTACGGCGAGCGTCTCATGATTGTAGCGGCGTCCGCCGCAGACTTCACATTGCACGTAGACGTCGGGCAGAAAATTCATCTCGATGCGGCGCTGGCCTTCGCCCTGGCAGGCCTCGCAGCGGCCGCCGGAAACATTGAATGAAAACCGGCCAGCCTTGTAGCCGCGTTCGCGCGACTCCGGCAACATGGCGTAGAAATCGCGAATCTGAGTGAAGACTCCGGTGTAGGTAGCCGGATTTGAACGAGGCGTGCGGCCGATGGGAGATTGATCGATGCAAATCACTTTGTCGATGTTCTCTGCGCCAGAAATTGCTTTGTGCTCTCCTGCCTTCTCGCGTGAACGGTAGAGTTTCTGGGCCAACGCACGATACAGGATGTCATTGACCAAGGTGGATTTGCCCGCACCCGAGACCCCGGTCACGACCGTCATTACTCCGAGCGGAAATGTGATGTCGAGATTTTTCAGGTTATTCTCTTTCGCTCCGAGAATGGTCAGCGCCGAGCCGTTGGTGTGGCGGCGCTCCGGGCGCATCTCAATCTGCGCCCGTCCGGAGATGTAGGCTCCGGTGAGCGAGTTCGGCTCACGCATGATTTCCGCCGGCGTTCCGTGCGCGACCAGATTTCCGCCATGGCGTCCGGCACCGGGACCGAGGTCAATCACGTAATCCGCGCGGCGGATGGTTTCCTCGTCGTGCTCGACCACGAGCACCGTGTTGCCCAGGTCGCGGAGATTTTCCAGCGCGGTTAAAAGGCGGCCATTGTCGCGATGATGCAATCCGATGGACGGTTCATCCAGTACGTAGAGGACGCCTCGCAATTTTGATCCGATCTGAGTGGCCAGCCGGATGCGTTGGCCTTCGCCGCCCGAGAGCGTTCCTGCCGGGCGGTCGAGAGAAATGTAGCCTAGTCCCACTTCATTCAGGAATTGCAGACGCTCGACGATCTCATGCATTACACGTCCGGCGATGAGGGCATCGCGTCCCTCCAACTTGATTTTCTGTGCCCCTTCAAGAGAACGCGTAACGGGGAGCGCGGTGAAATCAGCGATCGACATTCCGTTTACCTTTACCGCCAGGCTCTCGGGCCGCAAGCGTTTCCCGTGGCACACCGGACATTCGCTCGCCGACATGTGTTCGAGCAACCAATCGCGGTAGCCTTCTGAAGTTGATTCCTCGAGATTCTGCTTGAGATATCCGAAGATTCCGTGGAAACCGGTCTTCCCGCCACGCCCCGATTCGCCATTGAGAAGCAGGTCTTGAATCTGCTCCGGAAACTTCTCGAAGGGCGTGCTCAGGTCAATGCCATACGCACTCGCCGTGATCTGCAACATGTGAATCAAATTCTGCGACGCCGAGCCTGGCCCCAGTCCGCCATCGAGCAGCGGCTTCGACCAATCGGTGATCACCTTGGCGGGATCGAAATCATAACGGCTGCCGAGACCGTGACACTCGGGGCAGGCTCCATACGTGCTGTTAAACGAAAATGAGCGCGGTTCAAGTTGCGGCACGCTGATGCCGCAATCTGGGCAGGCGAGACGCTCGGAATAAAGCTGCTCTTCACCGCCCACGACGGCGACCTGCACCAGGCCACCAGCCAGCTTCATCGCCAGGCCAACTGACATTTCCAGACGATGCTCAATGCCGGGCTTGACCAGCAAACGATCAATCACCACCTCGATGACGTGATTTTTGCGTTTGTCGAGTTTGAGATCGTCGTCAAGATTCACCAGTTCGCCGTCGACCCGGGCACGGTTATAACCGTGCTTCAACAGCGTCTCCATCTCTTTCTTGAATTCGCCTTTGCGCCCGCGCACAATCGGCGCCAGCACCATCACGCGATCTTCCGGAGTGAGCGCCATGACGCGCTGGACTATTTGATCGGCCGACTGGCGGCTGATCGCACGGCCGCAATTCGGACAATGCGGCACCCCAACTGAGGCGAATAAGAGGCGAAGATAATCGTAGATTTCAGTGATGGTCCCTACGGTGGATCGCGGACTGCGGCTGGTGGTTTTCTGTTCGATGGAGATCGATGGACTAAGGCCGTCAATGGCGTCAACGTCAGGGCGTTCCATTTGATCGAGGAATTGGCGGGCGTAGGCTGAAAGCGTCTCCACGTAGCGGCGCTGCCCCTCGGCGTAAATCGTGTCGAATGCTAGGGATGACTTTCCTGAGCCGCTCAGCCCGGTGATCACGGTCAGGGTATTCCGCGGGATTTCCACGTCCACGTTCTTGAGGTTGTGCTGTCGTGCTCCGCGGACCGAAATCTTGGTGATGGCCATTTATCTGGGGCTAATTTCCCTTCCGTAACGTCGACAGGGCCTCAGGGATGTTCGACAGTAGGAGTGCACAGCTCTACTCCGTATCTTAGTTGTTAATAGCGGTGAGCGTCAACGCAGGTAGATTGTAAAACCCGCATAGACGGGATCGGGGAAGACGGCATCTCATACTGCGCCTTTTGAGTTAAAGGCCGCGGTTAGTTAAGGATGGATTGGACGTGGACGCACTTTTTGTACCGGTAGTGCTCTCCTTCACGGTGGTAGCTTCCGTGGCATTCGGCATTTTGGCAGCTTATCTGGTGGTCACCAGCATTCTTCAAAGCTTTGGCCGTACGACACAGGCGACGCATTCACCTCGGCCAGCCCGCCTTATGCTTGTTCCTACGCAGCACCACGCCAGCGGCGACTGAGCCCGCTAGTCATCTAACATCAGCAGACCAACTCCTGGCCAGAGGTCAATTCGCAGTCAGTGCTACCTGAACGTCCGCGACAACGTCTCGCATGGCCGGTGGTTCGCCGCCGAGTTTTTTCAGGGCCTGGGCAGGACCGTCCCATGCGTCGATGGACGCAGCAGAGTCAGTCGACCGCCTCGTGTTAGCATTTCAGTAGTTTCTGCTTCATCGGCACGAGTTATGACCCGCACTCGTCCCATCCCGATTTCCTTCCTTCCAGCGATGCTTCTGGGCGTTCTCCTATCCACCTCCGCGACCGCCGTGGAGCCTCCGTGGCTCGAGTTGCACTCGACGCACTTTACCGTCATTACCGATGCGGGGGAGAAGAAAGGCCGTGAAGTGGCCCTGCGCTTCGAGCAGATGCGTGCCGTGTTTGCCAGCTTGCTGGCGAAAGACCGGCTCCACCTTTCGGTGCCGCTGACCATTCTGGCGCTGAAAAACGATAAGGCCTTTTATCAGATGGCTCCGCTGCGCCAGGGCCAGCCCATTAGCGTTCCTGGCTTTTTCGTGCCCAGTGACGACCAGAATTTCATCGTCTTGAACCTGTTCGAAGAAGAATCCTGGCGAGCCGTGGCCCACGACTTCGCCCACATGCTGCTCAATTACAACTATCCGCCGGCGCAAGGATGGTTTGACGAAGGCCTGGCGGAATACTTCCGCTCGATCCGCGTGGACAATAAACAAGTCGAGATCGGCGGCGACCCCGAGCTTGGTGCTTCTTTCAGCGAAGACTTGCTACAGAACCAGAGGGAGGTCCGCACTTCCAAATCGCTTACAGAGCTTCTGGGCGGACAAGTCTGGCTCTCCATGGCTGATCTATTCACCATGAAGCATGACACCTCGACTTATCGGGAGGGCACGCACCACACGCTCTTCTATGCGCAGTCGTGGATGGTTATGCATTACGTACTCAACCAGAAAAAGCTGCCTGAGACCGGGACCTACTTCGATCTGGTGCAGAACCAGCACGTTCCCGTGGAGGAGGCCATCTCGAAGGCCTACGGAATGAGTTCTGCGCAGTTCGAGCAGGCGGTGAAGGACTATTTCCATTCTCTCAGGGCACTCTTCACCGCACTCGACGCCTCGAAACAGCCGGGAGTCGCGGCCAACGCGGCGCAGGTTTACCAGTTCCCGGTCGCGCTTGGACCCGATGACATGGTCATCTCGTCCAAGCCCTTGCTTGACACGGATGCCCGCGCATTGGTGGCGGAGGTTAAGGTACGAATTCCGGAGCGTCGAGAGCTGGGACTCAAGGAATTGCAGGCGCTGGCCGCCGCCGGGCCGGAATCGCATCCGGCAGCGAAACGAAGTGCGGAAAAGAACGCGCCGGAAAGCAATTCCGCGATCGCGACCGGGCCCGGAAATGAAATCGCTCACCGCGTATTGGCCTGGGACCATATTCAACACGGAGAGTTCGATGAAGCCGCCGAAGAACTTGGAAATGCCGCGGCCCTGACCCAGCACGATATGTGGATCCGCTACTATCTTCCGCTACTGAAATACCGAATCGCGCAATCCAAGCATCTCGAAATTCAAGGTCTGGCCAACATGATGCAGGACCTGCGCGCGGTCCTGGATTGGTATCCGGAGTTTGCGGACGCTAATGATCTGCTAGCAGTTGCGCGCATGGAGGGTGGTGGTCCCGTGGCCGCCATGCAGGCGGAACGGGCGGCCATCCAGTTGAGCCCGCGCAACGAGCAGTACGTTCTCCATCTTGCGGAGATCTATTTGGCGGGGAAAAACTGGGAGGCCGCTAGAGCGTTACTCGAGCGCTTGAAGGCCAGCGGCAACGCGCAAATTGCAGCCATCGCGCGAGAAAAACTCGGCCAGATCAGTAATGAGCAGAAGTACGGTATGTCGTCCGTCACGGGGACCACGGCGGCGAACCTTGCCCCACAGAAGTCACCTTTTGACGTGCTCGTGCAGGATGCAGCCGAACGCGCAGCAGCACAAACAAAATCCGAAGCGGGACCAGACAAGCGTCCCAGCCAGTATCTCAAGGGAAAACTGGTGACTGTGGACTGCTCCCAGTCCCCCGCCGCAACGCTGACCATCGCTTCCGGCGCGCAAACGGTGAAACTTCGCACCGGCGATTTCAAATCGCTGTTATTGATCGGCGCTGATCAATTTTCCTGTGGATGGCGAGACCGTTCCGTGTCGGTGAACTACAAGGCTGCCGGGCAGGGAGCAGGAGATCTAGTTTCACTCGAAATTAGATAGGAGGAAACAGCGGGGCCCATTTTGGATGTGCTGCCTTTACAAATCAGCGATCAAAAATCAGCGTTTGTCAGTCACCAATTGGAGCCAGCGGCAAACCAGGCAAGGCAAATAAAACCCTCCCGCTGCAAACGGGAGGGGGGTAAGACACGAGCGGCGGGTTTACGCACGCACCACGTTCGCCGCCTGCAGGCCCTTCGGGCCTTTCAGCAAATCAAACTCCACGCTGTCGCCTTCGTTAAGCGTGCGATAGCCATTCTCCTGGATGACGGAGAAATGCACGAAGACGTCCTCGCCCGTGGAGCGCTGGATGAATCCATATCCCTTCGCCCCGTTGAACCACTTTACTGTTCCCTTCTCTCTCACGGAAAAAACTCCTTTCGCTTCAGCTAAGAATTAATTTTCTTCCGCTTTCTGACCAACGCCTCGATCGTCCGGGGCACGCCCTCCAGAAAAACGGAAGACCCTGGTTGCATCTCTAAATGGAAGGTAGAAGCCGCTCCAAAAGAAAACGACTCCCTCAGTTCCGCCGCATGAAGCAATGCGGCGTGAACCTCCGGAGTCCGGCAAATTTGGCGCTGTTTTCTACCACCCAGCACAGAAGGTCAACCTGGTCTTGCTCAAGTTAAACGGGACCGCAATCTCCCGTAATGAGCACAGGATAATAGGCACTATTAAAACGATTCGCAAGAGAAATTAGACAAAGCCGCAAGAAATCTTCTGCGCAATGACCAAGGGTCACATACAAAACTTTAACAGTGATCAAGTAATAACTAATAGACGTGGTGCAATATCTTGCCGACGGTTTCCCGATGCTCGGCAGGATTGTCCGCAACTCTCTGATACGATTAGCTGTAACGTGCTTGATCCCAAATTAAGTAGCAGCGCAGCATCGGCTAAGGGTGCGGCACCGCACCAAGCACGACGTAGCCCGCGCGCTCGACCGGGGCTGCTTCGCTCCACCGTTAGATATTTGATGCGTACCGAGGTGCACACCTTCGCTTTCTCGGTGGCGGCCAACTCGATCCTGTCGTTTTTCCCTTTTGTCGTGTTGCTGATGACTCTGACTCACCGCGTGTTTCATTCGCGCGTTATGTACAACGTGGTTGTGGAACTATTGCGGGATTCCCTTCCGGCGGGGCAGGATTTCGTCATTCGCAACTTAACCGCCATAGTGAATGCCCGGCACCGGGTGCAGATCGTATCGCTGGTAATTTTGCTGGTCACTTCTTCTGGGGTATTCATGCCACTGGAAGTTGCTCTGAACCGCATTTGGCGCTTCCCCAACAATCGGTCGTATTTCGGCAATCAACTGATCTCGCTTGGACTGGCTCTTGGCTGCGGAGTGCTTGCCCTGCTCTCCATTGCCATGACGGCAGGGAACGTGGAGTTGATGGAACTGCTGCTGCGCGGACACGGCAACGGGTTTGTACGACTGGTTGGATTCCTGCTGATGAAGGTGTTCGCCATGACCACCAGCATCGCGATTTTCTTTCTCATCTATTGGCTGCTGCCCAACGGTAACGTCCCCGCCCGGGCGGTTTTGCCCACCGCAATCATCATTGGATTGCTCTCGGAAGCGCTTAAGTACGCGTACATCCTCGCCCTGCCTTGGCTGAATTTCCAGGAGGTTTACGGTCCCTTCGCGCTCTCGGTGAGCATGATGTTCTGGGCATTCCTCTCTGGATTGCTGCTGCTGGCGGGCGCGAATCTTTCAGCGGAAGAGCATCTGCGGCGCGCGTTGTGAGGCGGCCCATAGGCCTATGAAAACCGCGTCCATCGCGATCAAAGCATCCCATCCTACCGATTTCACAATAATCCGTTCCGGACGCGGCGGAGAAAGTCATCCCCAGCCGTCCGCGCCTGTTCGAGAACTTTGGGTTCATCGCGGTGTTCGAGCATTACTTCCTGCAAGAAGATTTCAACCGCATCTTTGGGTTTGAACCCTTGCGCGACTAATTTTCTTATGTGGGCGGCGAAGTTTTTGCCTGCCTCAGGTGCAAGGCGGGCAAGATGGTCCGCGCAAGCGTGTTCGCGAAACTTGGCCGCGGCTAGCCGGTCGTAGGCAGTTTTTGCTTCTGGATCGTTTAAGAGAGTGGGCAGGGGATAGCGCCACTCGCAGCGGGAGCAAGTCCATCCCTGAAAGTGCGATTCCGCGATCCAGTTCATCGCTCTAACGTTTTTCTCCTCGCCGGGCTGTCTCATCAGCGGCTTGCTCCTCTCATCTTGCCGCGTCTATCGGGCCCAAAAGAAATACTATCCTGAATTCCGTGCGAATGGTGAGTGCTCAAGCTAGCGAGAAGGGTTTCGGCAAGACGAAGATTCCTGCGCCTCATTGATCAAGGCCCCTCCGGAGGCGAATCGGATGACCAGCTTAGGTTTGCGGAAATCAGCCAGAGATTCGCCCCACAGATCCACCGGGCCTAGTGTGACAGGGGTCACGGTCTTCGTCCCATCCGGGGAGTACGGTTGGCCTGGTTTCCCAGGTTTGTGGGCAAGTTCCTCCCGAGCAGACATTTCCAAGCTACGTTGATTCCCGAGGTGAATTTAATGACCGGAAGAAGTTGCACCCGTCTGCTCGCCGTGTCTTTCTTGATTTCGTGAGGCCCGCCAGCGACCAATCAGCGGCGGTTCCGCGGTGCTCAACTTGGCTATTCGACCGCACTGCCGACGCCAAGATACTGTCCCCGGAAAAAAAGCAGCGGCTCTCCTTCCCTCAGAACGACGTTCTCCACTTCAGCAATGAAGATGGTGTGATCGCCTGCTTCTTGTGCCGAGTGGAGCCGGCACTCCAGGTAGGCCAGCGCACCGTTCAACATCGGCGTCCCCCGACTCGTCCGGTCAAAGGTTGCTCCAGCTTCCTGTTCCGCGCGCTCGTGGCTGCGGGTAGGCCGCGCATAGTACTCTGAAATCGGGCGCTGGTCCCGGCTCAGCACATTGATTCCGAACCGCTTCTTGGCGTGCAGGTGCGCGTGAGTGCGCGTCTTGTGGTCCACGCAGACGAGCACCAGGAGTGGGTCGAGCGAAACCGAGGCAAAGGCGTTGGCCGTCATGCCGTGAACTTCGCCCTCGAGATCAACCGTAATGATGGTCACGCCGGTGGCGAAACACCCCATAGCTTTGCGGAATTCCGCCTGGTTCAGGCTCATGATGTACTGGGCTTTCGTGAAACAAACTGTGTCATCAGAACCGACCATCCGGGTGCGGAGCGCTGCGAAGAAGCGGTATGCGCGGCGCGATTGCCTACATTACCATGCCGAGTGGCTGCCTTTCTCCGGCCACTCGCAGCGATAGAGTCATGTATCATTTGACTGTTGAGGCGTCGGCCGCACCCGAGCACCGTGATTCCTAACCCTATCAACTCGGTGACTGCACTGGAGCACTACGCTGAACTGGCGGAATTGCAGCCCGAAATTGCCGTGTCGCGCGATGCTGCGGTCCGCCTGATCCGCTGCAGTGAGCTAGAACTGCCCGAGCTTCTTGCCGCCGCCCGCTCCGCCAAAGAGCGTTTTAAGCCGGGCATGGTTACTTATTCGCGCAAAGTTTTCATCCCGCTGACGAATCTTTGCCGTGACTATTGCGGCTACTGCATATTTCGTCGCGATCCTGGCCAGCCGGGTGCGCACACAATGACACCCGAAGAAGTATTCGCTGTTGCCCGCGCCGGCGAAGCGTTGGGCTGCACGGAAGCGCTCTTCAGCTTGGGGGACAAGCCAGAATTGCTCTTTCCTGAGATGCGTGACACGCTCGAACGTCTGGGTTACAAATCCACGCTGCACTATCTCGAGGCCATGTGCGAACTGGTGCTGCGCGAAACCAGTTTGCTTCCGCATCCTAATCCTGGCCTCATGAGCAGGGAATGGATCCATCGCCTTGCCACGGTTTCGCCCAGCATGGGCCTAATGCTCGAGACCACGAATGCGGAGCTAATGCGGCCGGGCGCGGCGCATGACAACGCTCCCGACAAAGCTCCCAGCAAGCGCCTTCGAACGATTGAAGAAGCTGGGAAGCAGAAAGTTCCATTCACCACCGGCTTGCTGATCGGCACCGGCGAAACTGCGGAAGATCGAGTCGATACTCTGCTGGCTATCCGCGATCTGCACCGGCGCTATGGCCACATCCAGGAAGTCATCGTGCAAAACTTCCGGGCAAAGCCCGGAATCCCCATGGCGGAGCAGCCTGAACCTGCTCACGGGGAAATGCTCCGGGCGGTGGCGGTAGCCCGTTTGCTAATGCCCCATGTAAACATTCAAGCTCCGCCTAACCTTTCCGAGCCTTATTATGATGACTTACTGGACTCCGGGATCAACGATTGGGGAGGAGTTTCACCGCTGACGCCCGATTACATCAATCCTGAGAGGCCCTGGCCGCATCTTGAGCAGTTGCGTCGGCGTACTGAAGCCAAGGGATTCGAATTGCGCCAGCGTCTTCCCGTGTATCCGGAGTTTCTGCCTGCGCTCATGGCAAAGCCAGGACTTCTCTCGGAAAGATTGCACGCCGCCGTCGACCAACAAGGCCTCGCCCGGAGGGCGGCATGATTTGCGTGCTCACCGGGGGAACCGGCGGGGCTAAGTTTGTAGACGGATTGCGCCAGGTCATGGCTGCCGAAGACATCACGCTTGTCGTGAACACGGGCGACGACTTGCTGTGGTGGGGCCTCTACGTTTCGCCCGATATTGATTCCATTACCTATGTTCTTTCCGGAATGCTGAGCCGCGAGCGCGGCTGGGGCGTGAAGGGCGATACATTTTTTTGCTTGCAAGCCATGGGTCAGCTTGGAGAGCCCACGTGGTTTCACACCGGCGACCGTGACCTCGCGGTTCACCTGTTGCGCTCCCGATTGCTGGCTGAGGGCAAAACGCTTTCAGAGGCCACGAGCGTCATTTCGGCCAAGCTCGGCGTAAAGGCGCACATTTTGCCCATGAGCGACTCGCGCGTCGAGACTCGCGTGGACACTCCTATTGGCGAGTTGAGTTTTGAAGAGTATTTCGTGCAACGTTGGTATCAAGACCCAGTCAACTCGGTGCGTTTCGCCGGCGCCTCAGACGCGGAGCCAGCGCCGGGGGTGATCGATGCGATTCTCACTGCTGAAGCTGTGGTGCTCGCGCCGAGCAATCCGGTTACCAGCATTGGCCCGATTCTCGCTGTGCCAGGAATCCGCGAAGCAATATTAAAGACTCAAGGCAAGATCGTGGCAGTTAGCCCGATTGTGGGAGGGGCACCGGTTGCGGGCCCGGCTGGTATTCTGATGGAAGCGCAAGGGTTGCCATGCTCAATAGCAGGAGTGGCCCAGGCCTATGAGGATTTTCTCGACCTTCTGATTGTCGACACGCGTGACTCCAAGGCCGCGGAGCAGCTGCGGAAGAATGGGCCACGCGTGCAATGCACGCAAACCGTTATGCGCACGGCGGACGATAAAGCGGCGTTGGCGCGGACCGTTCTTTCTCTTGTCTGCAGCGGTCTGTATTCCAGCGAGCCCACGGCCGGCGCCACGTCAGACCTGCCATGATCCTCATTCCAGTGAAGAACCTTGACACCGCCAAGCAGAGGCTTGCCTCGGTGCTGGATCAGCCCACCCGGACCGCTCTGGGGCAAGTCATGCTACAAGACGTGCTTGCGAGACTCGCAGAATGGACGCAGCGGCCCGACGTTGCCGTCGTTACCAGTGATCCCTTTGCTGTGGAATTGGCGCAAAGCCACAGTTTCGAAGTGATTCCCGATCCGGCTAATGCGGGGGAGACCGGCGCCATCGAGATGGCCACGCGCCTTTGTGAAGCACGCGGCGTGGATAGCACACTGGTGATTCCCGCCGACATTCCCCTGATCCAATGCTGGGAGCTGGAGGAAATCATGGCGCAGGCGCCGAAGGATGGTTCAGTGCTTGTGCCTGCCGGCGACGGTCGGGGAACGAACGCTGCCTTCCGCCGTCCTGCGGGTCTATTCCCCCTACGCTTTGGCAATGACAGTTTCAAGCCCCACGTCGCCGCCGCACAGGCCACGCAGAAGCCTTGCATAGTGCTTGAACTGCCAGGAATCGCGATAGACATCGATAATGCAGCGGACCTGCGGCGACTCATCAACAGTCCTGTCGAAACCCGCACCCAGCGCCTCGCGCGCGAGTGGGGCTTGGCTGATCGTCTTGCCCTCGCTGAATCAGGATGAGCATGAGTTTGGCTGACGAACTTCGTCTCATCCCTATTCCCTTTGCAGATGAGATCGCTGCTGGCGACGCTCTCGCAGAAAAACTGCTGCACTCCCTTCGTCGTCAGCGCCTGTCTCTGCGACAGGGCGACATTCTGGTCATCAAACACAAGATCGTCTCCAAGGCCGAAGGACGGATGGTTGATCTGGCCACGATTCGGCCCTCTGAAGACTCCGTTTCCTGGGCCCAGAAGTACGGCCTTGACGCCCGTGTCGTCGAGCTTGCACTCCGAGAGGGCCGGAGCGTGGTCCGCCGCACCAATGGCGTGCTCATCACAGAGACCAGCCATGGCTTCGTCTGCGCTAACAGCGGCGTGGATGTGTCGAATGTTGATGGCGGCCGCCACGCCTTATTGCTGCCTGAAGACCCCGACCGCTCTGCCGCGCAACTCCGCCGCCAGATCAAAAAGTTCACTGGCCTTGCCGTGCCCATCATTATGACCGACAGTTTTGGCCGGGCCTGGCGCGAGGGACTGACAGAAGTCGCGATTGGGGTCGCGGGCATGAAGCCCATGCGCGACGATCGCGGCCGCCGCGATCCTCAGGGATACAGGCTGCGCGTTAGTGTGGAGGCCGTGGCCGATGAACTTGCCTGCGCTGCTGGCCTGGTGTGCGGCAAGCTGAACCGTACGCCGGCCTGCATCGTCCGCGGATATAGTTACCCGACTGGACGCGGTAGCGCGCGCGACCTTCTGCGCCCCGCGGGGAGCGATCTGTTTCGCTAGACTTCCGCTACACTTATAGAGACCAAGCTTGCAACGTCTTGCCGGCTCCCGGCAGAGAGACCTAACAAGTCGGGTCTCGATGGAGGAATGCATGCCCCGCGAACTCTCGCCTTCGGAACTGGAAGTTTTCCCAACTCTCGATTGGTCTGATGTTGAATCGCGCCTCACGCCCGCGGTGCGGTCTGCTCTCGAACGCGTCCTCGAGACGCAAGACGGCGCTTCACTATCCAGCGGAGAATGTTTTGAGTTAGCGAATGTTTCAGGTGACGATCTCCTCGGCCTGCTGCTGGCGGCGAATATGCTTCGCGCTGAATTGGTGGGCAATCTGGTGACCTACGTCGTCAACCGCAACATCAATTTCACCAACATCTGCTTCGTGGGATGCAAATTTTGCGCCTTCAGCCGGGGGCCGCGCGACTCCGACACTTATTTCCTGAACCTCGAGCAAGTCGTGCAGAAAGCGGTCGAGGCCTGGCAAATTGGTGCCACTGAAGTTTGCATTCAAGGAGGCCTGCCGCGTGTGTTGCCTCCGTTTCATTATCGGGACATCTTGCGCGCGGTGAAGAACGCGGTACCGGGGATGCACATTCACGCCTTCTCGCCCATGGAAATTGTCTACGGAGTTGAGCTTACGGGCATGCCTATGGCCGACTACCTGTCCATGCTGCGCGATAATGGCCTCGATACCCTGCCTGGTACCGCCGCAGAAATTCTTGACGACCAAGTCCGTTTTGTCCTCTCGCGCAACAAGCTCTCCACGGCACAGTGGACTGCAGTGATCCGCACAGCACACCGCTGCGGCATCCGCACAACTTCGACGATGATGTACGGACACGTCGAAACCCCCGAGCATTGGGTAAGGCAGATGCTCTTGCTGCGCGAGATTCAGAACGAAACCGGTGGCTTCACCGAATTTGTTCCGCTTGGCTTCGTGCATCAGAACACGCTGCTCTTTCATCAGGGACTGGCCCGCTCTGGTCCGACGCTGGCCGAGCATTTGAAAGTCCACGCGCTAGCGCGGGTGATGCTGGCCGGGTCGATCAACAACATCCAGGTCTCTTGGGTAAAGCTGAATCGCAAGCTCTCGCAGCTCTGCCTGCATGCCGGAGCCAACGATTACGGCGGCACACTGATGGAAGAAAACATTTCGCGCGAAGCCGGAGCCACGGCCGGGCAGTACACCAGTCCGCAGGATTTTCAGTCGCTGATACTTGAAATCGGCCGCATCCCGGCGGAGCGCAACACAACCTACGGGCGCATGAGCATCAAGCTGCCCGGTGAAGACTTTAGCAGCGAACAGGCGCTTGCGGCGGAGTTCGCATGAGCGCTTCAGAGTCCCGCCCGATTGCCATTTTAGGTGGCACCGGACCGGCGGGTATGGGCCTGGCTTTGCGCTGGGCGCGCGCGGGAGAAAGCATCATCATTGGATCGCGCAACGCCGAACGCGCGCGAGAATCCGCCGCCAGAATCAAAGAAAAAACCGGGGCCGCGGCAAAAGTGTCCGGCGTGGAAAACCGAGAGGCCTGTGCCGCTGCTGACGTTCTCGTGCTCACGGTTCCCTTCGAGGGCCAGGCGGAGCTTTTGAAGCAGCTTAAATCTTCGATCTCTGCGGGCAGTCTTTTGATCGATGCGACGGTTCCGCTGGCGGCGGCTGTGGGCGGCCGCGCCTCGCGCACTCTGGGAGTCTGGCAGGGTTCAGCCGCGCAGCAAACCGCCGAACTCGTACCCAAACAGGTCAGCGTGGTTGCGGCCTTTCACAATCTTTCCGCCGATCTCCTGAATGGAGAAGCGCCGCTCGATTGCGACGTGATTGTCTGCAGCGACGATGCCAACGCGAGCCGACTGACCCGCGATCTCGCCGCCAAGATTCCGGGCGTGCGTGGCATTGATGGCGGAAAACTGGAAAATGCCCGCATCGTTGAGCAGATCACCGCCCTGTTGATCGGGCTGAATATCCGTCACAAGGGCCATGCCGGAGTTCGCATCACCGGTTTGCCGCCGGAAGCTTATCGTTGAAGTGGTCCGAGCCGAGGTAATCCGAGCCACGCGTACGCGTTGCTTACCGGAACCCAGTCGTGCGCCAGAGCGTGATCCCGCAGCTTGCCAGCAACACCAGCATGGCTGCCGCAAGTGCCGCTGCCCAGCTCAGATGCATGTCCATGCGCGGTAGTCGGGCGACGGCGGCCAAAACAATAAAAACTGCGGTGGTGCCTGCAATCAGAATGCAGTCGATAAGCGTTCGGCGCTTCCTCCCTCCTTCGAACTCCCGGCCCTCCATGCCGGCGCGAACGTATCCGTCTTCGACGCCGTATCGTTGGCCTTCTCGCTCCGCTGCCTCTCGCCACGACGAATGCTCGCGTTGGCTGGCTGACGATAACGCAATCGCCAGCGCACCCAGTCCCATAAGGACCGAGCCGCCGATGACCTGGGAATGTACGATTCGGTTTCCACCCTGCAGTTCGTGGAAAACCAGCGTGCCCCACAGCAATCCCCAGAGTTGATTGGTGTTCGAGAGTGGAATTCCGCGGCTGATGCCAACGTACTTGGCGGCGTATTGTTGAAAAAGATCGCCGATCACCCAGACAAAGCCGCCCAGCATAAGCCAGAAGAGCATGCTGCGAGCGCTCATGAGTTCCTGCCACAAAGGAGTGGCCCCCTTGTAGCCCACGGCCAGAGCGATCATAGTGACCAACTCCCCCACCGTGAAAAAAGTTAGGAACGAAAGCGGATTCATGCCGGTGAGATAGGCCTTTCGGTAGGGAATGTACATCGTTCCCCACAACACGCCTGCGCCCAAGGCAGCGATTACGCCCAACATGCCTTTACCCGGCGGAGCTTGGCTTGAAGAAGCAAACGCCAATAGAGTTGCGCCCGCGAACATGGCTGCCGCGCCACCTAAAACACCCACCCAGCGCTTCCATCCGGCATGGTGCAATTCGTTGAATAACAGGAAACCCCAGAAGATCCCGAGCAGGCTGTTCGCGTTCCACAGAGGGAAGGCAATACTCAGGCCCACATTTCGGATGGCATAGATTGTCAATGTGTTGGCGGCGGCCCACATGCATCCGGCGAGCACCGCCCAAACCACCAGATGAGGGGCTTGACTTACGTCATACCGCACAGAGGAAGTGCCGCGCACCAACGCCGGCACACTCCAGCGGGCTAGGAAAACGCCAAGTACCATGATGAGGGAAACCGTAATCGGCGAAACATCGGGGTTGACCATCTTGATCGGCGCCTCGGCTCCTCCTAGCCACGCACCGGCAACAACTCCGCAGAATATTCCCAGAGTCTGCAACTTTCGCAGACGACCCGCCGGCATCGGACTCTCAACGGTGGAGCCCGTCGCAACTGTGTTCACGCCTTCTCCCATGCGTCAGCGTAGCTCATGCAAAAGCACTAACCCCGCCACAAACACGAGCAGCGGGATCCAAAAATGAATGTCAGTTGCGATGATGCGAAACAGACTGGCAGACTCCACGCTCCCGGTTTCGTCCTTCGCCATTGTGGCTCCATTCCAGGGTCGAGCGCGTCTTCGCCCTTGCCATTCATTGTGCAGAAGTCAATCCAGGCTCTGCCGCTCGCAGAGAATATACGCGCTCACCCGTTCACGGCCCTAACCAGATTATTGAAAGCGGAGGTTTTTCACTCATCGACCACCGGGGTCGTCATCTCTTCCGCCGGTTCGCCGCCCGCCATTGCTTGTGCCACGATCAATTGCCGCGCCTCGACGCGAATCTTCGGGAGATGGAGTCCGAACCACACCGCCGCGCCTATCGAAGCTATGCCTCCCATAGCCACGGTGAGAGGCGCGCCCAGGCGGTCTGACAATGCTCCGCCCAGAAGCGCTCCGATTGGGGCCATGCCCATGAACATCATTGAGTAAACCGCCATCGCCCGTCCGCGCAGAGCATCGGGCACCATCACCTGAATCAGTGTGTTCGAACAGGCCATCTGGAGCATGACGAAATATCCGACTGGCAGTAACAGAATCACCGAGAGCCAGAACGACCGCGATAGTGAAAACAGCACCAGGCTCGCACCAAAACCCGCGCAACACCACATGATCCAGCGGCCCAAGCCTTTGACACCTGAGCGAAATGCCAGGGTCAGCGCTCCCAGCAGAGCACCCACGCCTGTGCCGCCCATGAGAATGCCTAGGCCCCGCGCTCCGCCATGCAGAATGTGGTCGGCAAAAATCGGCATCAGCACGACATACGGCATCCCCGTGACACTCACCAGTCCAAGGAGCAGGAGTAAGGCGCGAATTGGCGCAGTGTGGATCACAAAGCGAAACCCTTCCACCATATCGTCCAGGGGGGAGCTGTGCTTGGGGGAGCGTCGTGGACACTCCACCTTCATCAAAAGCAATCCGATGATCACTGCGATGTAGCTGACGCCATTGACGAAGAAACACCATCCTTCTCCAATTTTCGCCACCAAAACGCCGGCTACGGCAGGTCCGATGACGCGGGCGCCGTTGAACATCGAAGAATTCAGCGCGATCGCGTTCATCAGGTCTTCTTTACCCACCATATCCACCAGGAAAGACTGCCTGCCGGGGATGTCGAACGCGTTCACGACCCCCAGCAGCGCAGCCAAGACAAATACATGCCAGACCTGGATCCTGCCAGAAAGCGTGAGCCATGCCAGCACGAAGGCCAGCAGCATGGAAGCCGCTTGGGTAGCAACAACGACGCGCTGGCGATTCAGGCGATCGGCGGCGATGCCCCCGAGAGGCGCGACGAGAAAGACCGGAATCTGGCTGACGAATCCCACTGATCCGAGCAGCAACCCCGAGCCTGTCAGCCGGTAAACCAGCCATGACTGGGCCACGCTCTGCATCCACGTGCCGACCAGGGAGATCAGTTGGCCGCTGAAGAAAAGTTGAAAATTGCCATGCCGCAAAGCCTTTCCGCCAGCCTGCAGGCGAAAACCCAGGTCGGAAGCGGCCTTGCCGCCATCGTTGGTCCGGTTGCCACGTAATGGAACACGATCTTTCGACACGATTGACCTTTCGATGACTCTTGTCGCTAGTATGGCGCACTACAGGCGGGAATTACCCGATAAAAGCCGCCTTTCCCTGGGACTACCGCATCCAAGGGAAGAATTTCATCATTTTGAAACGACAACGAGGCAAATAACAAACTTGTGACTTCCCACGGAGCCCGGGGTGAGTTAGAGTTGGCAGTGCGCTCGCTGCAAGGATGTGATATCAGCCATGAGCACTACTCCAGTTGGACTTGAACGGCGTGTAGGACAGCGCTTTGCCTTTCACTTGCCAGTTTCTCTGCGTGACATCGCGAACGGTGCCGAGGCGCTCGGCTGCACCCAAGATGTTAGCTCCCGGGGCGCATTTTTGTTCACCGGTCTGCCGGTAACGGAAGGCTCGGAAATCGAGTTGACGCTGAAAATGCCTTCTGAGATCACACTGGGTGAGAGCATGCACGTACGCTGCCGCGCTCGGATCTTGCGCGTTACAGGCGCAGCCGAGAGTCTGCATGCCGACATGCGGTTTGGCGTGGCCGTCTGCCTGAAGACTTATGAATATCTTCCAGAGGTGGCTGAGAGTTCCATGAGCTTCAGCCGCATCTTAGCCCTTCATGGCCATCACGAAGAAGACGGTCCCACGGCTCGCCCCCCGGGCCTTGTTGCCGGCCACCGCGAATAGGTTGCAGCCTAACCAGCCAGTTGTGCCCACCTCCGCGCCAGACCTGCGTTTTAGTCCTAATGAGTCCTTTTCAACCGCGACGCCTTAGCATACAATGAGGACCACTTAGGCGGATTTGCCTTGCAGTTTCCTGCGCTGTTCGCCTCGCGTTGGGGGGGATTCCAGCTTGCTCACCATGTGTTCCGCACATTCGGGCACTTCGGAAGTGCTACGTCTCTGCTCCTATTACCTAAGTCACTTGGCGGGAAGGACCTTCTCTTCATAACATGCAGACGCCCAGAGAAATCAGTGAGAACCGCGCTATGCATGGGATAGCTGTAGCTCTCTTGACGGAGGACCGGGAGCATTTGTCCGCGTTGCAGCACCGTCTGGAGGAGACTCCTCTGGCGCGCGTTGTCTTCTGTCACGTCGGTTTTCCGGCCGGCCCCACCGACTCCATCCTGCGTCAAATTCAGGACTTACGCGCCGAAGTCGTGCTGGTTGATATCGCACCGGACAATCCTCAGCGGGCGATCACTGCGATTGAGTTGATTCGCAACACCACTCTGCAGATCGCCATTTACGCGAATGGAGAGATGCTTCACCCGCCGACTATCGTTGCAAGCATGCGTGCTGGCGCGGGCGAGTATCTGGATCACTCTGCTGGTTCGGCGCCGCTTCTCGAGGCTCTCACCCGTTTCAGTTCCACCAGGACTCGCGCTCGCGGCGGGGCAGGCAAGGCGCGTATTTTTACGTTTCTCAGCGCCAAAGGCGGCGCTGGCGCCACCACTGCCGCCGTGAATACGGCGCTGGCGTTGCAGCAGGCGCAGGGCAGCGTTGTCTTGGTCGACTTCGCGCCCATTGGCCATGCTGCTCTGCACTTGAATGTACGTCCGCTCTTTGGAGTGCTTGACGCCCTGCAGAACCTGCACCGTCTCGACGCCTCTTTGCTCGACGGTCTCATGACTACCGCGAAAGATGGATTGCACTTGCTGGCCGGCTCGCAGCAGCCCAATCCATCAATCCCCACGCCTGCGGAATTGGCCCGCCTGTTCGACTTGCTGGCGAGTCATTATCGCTATGTTGTGGTCGACGCTTCCAGCCGGCTCGATGCCACGACCCGGTTACTCTCCGACCTCTCCAACGCGGTGCTGATCGTCGCGCACACTGACGTGGTTTCACTCTGGAGCGCTGGCCGCATTCATGCATTCCTTGAGGAGGGAACGGGCCGCGATCGCCTGCGGATGGTTATCAATCGCTTCAAGAAGATTCCCGGCTTTACCGAAGAAGACGTGGAAAAAGCCACCCAGTGCAAAGTGTTGTGGAAGGTTCCCAATTCTTTTCAGGCGATCTCTCCTTCCATTGACCATGGCACACCGGTGGTGCTGCAGGAAAATCAGGAAGTCAGCCGCTCTTTTCGTGCGCTGGCGATCGCATTGGCCGAAGCTTCCACTACTGCGGAAGGCAGCTTGGATCTGGTGTACGGTGAGGATAAAGCTAATACGAAGAAGAAAGCGGCTAGCGGCCGCCTCAATTTTTCCCCCCTTCGCGCTAACCAGTAGAGTCAGGATGAATACGCGCCGCTGGGCAAGCGCAGAAGACCGGTTCTCGGCACTAATTGCCTGCCTGTCGTCCCATATCCTGCGGGAACATCTTGAACGTAACCTCGCGCGAGTGCGATGAGATCTTTTTATTCGCATCGCTGGAATTTTCGGTCAGGGTGCCCTTAAGCACGTAGTACGCTTCGTCCCCTGGATTCTTACCCTCGCCTCGTTCCACTGTGCCCTTAAATTCAAATGAAACAGCGTGTACCGTTTCCGTGGTAAAGCTGAGCTTGGAACCTTCAAGCTTGCCACTGTTAAAAAAGAGATCGAGGAACGCTCCCTTATCGCTCTCTCCATCGCCGTATCGAGAAACAAATCCGGTCACTCTTCCTTCGTTTTCAACCGTGACTTGCACGAACTCGCCTTCTTTGAGGAAGGCATACATTCCGGAGTACTGCTGACCTGCTTTCGCAGCCTGGGGCACAGAAACCGGTTGCTGAGTGCTCGGTGACGCAGGCGGCGAACTCTGGGCTCGCCCTTCGGAGGGCAACGGCAATAGTGACAACCCGACGCCCAATAGCGCGCGTCGAAGCAGCAAGCCAGACCGCGATCTACTCATGCTTATTCTCCAGCCCGAGTCAATCGTACTATAGCGATCTTACAATGTACTCATGGCTATTCAGAACTCGTTGGCTCCTCTACCATAAGAAGATGAAGGACGTCCCAGGTCCCAACAAGCTACCCCAAGATCAAATCGCGCTAGATCAATGGATCCACAGTGCTCTGCCGCTCCGTCTTCTGGTCGAGCTCGAACCTTGGCCCCGTGCCTTCCTGGATCACCTTCGCGGCGTCTTCCCGGCCCAGGACCCGCCGCTCGATCTCGACTCCGCGCCCGGAGCCTTCTGGCCGGACGTTTTTGTGGAACGCGGCCTTCCCTGGCGACGATTCCTCGAATCCGGCGCGTATCACATTCTGGCGCTCGCGCTGCTCTTAGGTATGACGCGTTTCTTCGCTGTACAACCTCGAGTTATGCCTCGCTCTACCTTCCAACGTGCCCAAGTCATTTGCTATCCGCCTTCGGAATACTTGCCGCAGCTTGACACGCGACGCTCGAATCGTGGCACAGAGGGCAAGGCCGAGCCTGAATATTCGCGCCAGCCAGTCATCTCAGTTCCGCGTGAAGCCGATAACCGCGTGCAAACCCTGGTCACTCCGGCTGCCATCAGGCTGAAGCGCAACCTTGCTCTGCCCAACATCGTCTCCTGGTCGGAAAAGCTGCGATTGCCCATGGCGCCAGCCCCGGCGATGCCCCAATCCAGCCTCGCGCGTAGCGTTCAACGGCTCGACAATGCCGTGGTGGCACCGCCTCCCGACGCCGCTCGCGTTTCGCACTCTCGCGATATTCCCACCATGGATACTTCGATCGTTGCTCCTCCGCCGGACCTGCGCTCGCTCTCGCGGAAGGAAAGTCCCACAGGCCCACCACCCGCCATCATCGAGCCTCCACCCGGAGAGGTGGCTGCGTCCATTCGTCAATTTGGCGAGATCAATATTGGTCACAGGGCTGTCATCGCGCCCTCACCGCAACTGCCGCTCGCTGAACAGCGAACCACTAGCGGGAGAGCAACTGGTACTGCTGCTCTCACCCGGGTCACGCCGCAGGTAGTCCCGCCTCCACCGTCGCTTCCCGCTTCGGGTTCTTCGAATGGGGGCGGACGGATGATCGCGCTCAATTTGCGCCCGCCGATCGGGGCGCCGGCGGACTTGCCGGAGGGGAACCGCCGCGGCAGCTTTGCCGCCACCCCCCGAGGTTATAGTGGGGGCAGCGGCAACCCCGGCGCTTCTTCCGAGAACATTTCGACTGGCATGGATGGACGTGGGAATGGAAGCGGCAAAGAAAGTGGAACCAAACCCGATGGCACGTCGAGCGATCCTCCTTCTGGTCTCTATGTTGGCCAACCGGACCAGCCGAAAACCTCTTCGATCGCGGCGGCCCCTGGCAATTCTGTGGCCAGGAATTCCTTCCCCAGCAACTCCGTAAATCCCAAGCTCATCGGCAGCGTGCCTCCGTCACGTCTCTCGACCGGCTCGGTGCATCCATTGCATCCTGATGGCGAATCGAAACTCTCCCCGGCGGAGCGAGAGATATTTGGCGAGCGGAAGTTTTACTCGCTCACGCTGAACATGCCCAACCTCAACTCTGCCGGAGGCAGTTGGGTCATCCGGTTCGCTGCATTGAAGCAGGATGCGAATGCGGGAGAACTATCCGCTCCCGCGGCAACCCGCAAAGTAGATCCTGCCTATCCTATTGAGCTGATGCGACAGAATGTCGCGGGAACAGTCACGCTCTACGCCGTAATCCATGCCGACGGCAAGATCGGCAGTGTGCGTGTGCTGCGCGGCATTGATGACCGCCTCGACCAGTATGCCAGCGCAGCTCTTGCCCAATGGCAGTTTCAACCCGCCACGAGAAACGGCGATCCCGTGGATGTAGAAGCAGTTTTTCGGATTCCATTTCGGCCGGCGCGCGTAAAATCAGGTTTCTAGTGGTTATTGGCGATCACGAGCCAGCCGTTTTTGCTACCTTCTTCTTTTCGAGGGCGGCATAGATGGCGGGATCGGTGCAGACTTCATAATAGGAGCGCTCGGTCCATCCTTGCACCGAGAAATCTTTCGGATTTATGCGCGGCACGCGGCTTTCGCGGACCACAACCTTGCGGAAGATGTCGCGATCCACGGGGACCTGTCCGCTAAAAAGACGATACTCGCCTTTGTCGGACAAGGAAGACGACGCCGAGAACTTTACTTGCAACGGTTGCAGCGTGATCTCCTGCTGCAACTTGCGGAAAGCGGCTTCGTTCATTCGGATCCCGCCCAGGTTGTAGCTGATGATGGAGTCTTCGGCGCCGCCTGCAGCTTGAGCTTCATCCGCAGCCTGGAATGCGTACACATGGAATGGTCCGGCAAGAGCGTCCATCACTTTGCGCGCCTGCTTGTTGCAGGAAGAGAGTCGGTCGCTTTTGTTCAGGGCCTCGGAAATCATGATTTGGCGCTCGCCATCCATCAGGTAGAGCGGGGCTGACTCCTGCAGCGTAATTCCCACTCCCAGTTCCAGCCCGGGCATGCCCGAGCGCTGCTGCAGTAGTTGGTTATAGCCGCGCACGATCTCAATGATTTCCCGTGCCAGCACGCAAGCGCGGCTGACCGCGAGCCCCGGTCCGCCTTCGCGTTCCAGGATCGCGAGAATGATTGCGTCGCCTTCCAGAAATACTTTGGTGGCGCCATACTTACCGAGCAGCTTGTTTACCGGATCATAAAAATTCAAGCTGAAGTAGGAAGCCGGATTAAGCCCTTTCTCCATCATGGTCTGCGTCAGGCGGGTGGAGTCCCGGACGTCGGCCTTGAGCACGACATGACGGAGCACACGCTCCGAGTCAGGCTTCTGCTGCTCGTCGGGCAGCATAAATTCATAGAGGGTGCCGTTGACTCGCGAAAGCTCCCGCAAGCGCTCATTGGCCACCAGATTTACTGTGTCAAGCGCCCCATTGAGCGTTTCCAGCCGGCGCAAGTCCCGGTGATAGCGAAGAAAGTCCTGCAAGAAGCGCGCTGCCACTCTATTTCGTTCCGCTCCTCTACAGCTCGCCACCTTGCCTACTGCGGCGTATAAACCGTTGGGCGACAGCTTCCCATGTTCCTGGATCAGCCGCTCCACGCGGTTGCACTCGGGTCGGGACAAGAGGGCATTCTTAAGCTGCTGCGCATTGATGCGCGGCGAGTACTCGCTGAGCAGTGGCACCACGAAATAGGAAGCGATCACAGGCTCCATGACCTGCTCGTCTTCCAGCAACCGCACCCACGACGTGAGGCGCTCTTCGCGGGCTCGTGCCTCGGCTGTTGAATCGTCTGACGTTCCGCTACCCACCAGAAAGTGAGCATTTTCTGGAACACTCATCCACGCGTCGATGGTCTCGCCACTGATTGCATCGCCATAGAGAGAGCGGAGAAAAGCCGATACCACCTCCCGCATGCGTCCATAGCGATCGGGATCGCGGTCCCAGTTGCCCAGCATGACGTAGTGTTCAGCACTGAGGTAGTCATCGCGTCCGTCCTCGGAGAATACGAGCCGGTTCACAAACAGCGCGTAGCTCTTAGATCCGGCGTTGGCTGCGTCTTCTCCAAAGAGAGATCGGCGAGTGCGCGCCAGAGACTCCTTCTCGATCTCGCGCAAAGTGAGGAACAAATCCTGGCCTACTTTGCGCAGGATGATCTTCTTTCGCACCTGAAAGCTCGCCACGTGTTCGCGATACTCGAGCGCCTTTTGCTGGCGCCCGTCGTCGAAGCTCTTCAACAGGATGCGGCAGCGCTCCAGCACCTGCGCAAACTGCAAATTCATTTCCACACGCAAGAACTTCACCACGGCTAAACGCGCCAGCTGATCAAGCGAGATTTTTTCTTCCCTCTTGGCCCGCTTTAAAGTGGTCAGGTGCAACTGCGCCAGCAGCGACTTCCAGTCAGTGGGCTCAGACTTTGCTCCCGCGGGTCCCTGCCGTCTCATCCACGAGGGTACCGACGTGGTCGCCGGAGCCTCCGCCGCCAGCAACCCCTCTACTTCGCCATGGTGGACGATCAGCCGCACCATTTGCGCACGAGCCGCGTCAAGGAACCGCGGACTCAGGGCCACGTCGTGCCGCAGATTGTCGACACCCACGCTCAGACCTTCAAGCGAAATGGAGAGCGCAGATTCAGCGAGTAACGGCAAACCCGGTGTCTCCGGGGCCTGGCCTAAGCGGAAAAAGGGAATTCGGGGCATGCGTCTTTAAGGTTTTGACTCCCACCAATGCTTGGCCAAGGAGGTCGAGAAGGTGCTTGGAACGACCCCTCCGTTCTCCTCGGAAGTTGCTGATTGCAAAACCTATACGACCGAGGTTAGCATGCGCCCAACGGCGGCTAAAGTTACCCAAGTTACGAGCAGGGAGGTGCTCTTAGTTTGGATGAAAAATACGCAAGCAGGCCAAATTTTAAATGGTTTGGGAAGAGACGCGGCAGGGGGAATCTTCAACCGCGAATCGACTTCAGAGTTCGCTGCTGGCTACTGGTTCTTCAATCGTGCGGCTTCGAACTCGTCGCCCTTTTTCCACTCGACACGCTTGGGGGCGCTGGCCGCTTCCCATCCCAGAGCGAATCCGAACCGGGCCACGGCTGAGTCGCCGGTGAAATCCATCTCGGGATGGTACTCGTCACTCGGCTGGTGATAGTGGTTCTGCGTGAAGTCACGGTTCTGCTCCAGTCCCCAGGCTTCGTTGTGGCCTTTGAATTTCATGCCTTCATTGATGGAGAAGGAAGGGATTCCCGCCCTCGCAAGGCTGAAGTGGTCGGATCGGTAAAAGTGTCCGGCCTCGGGGCGGGCATCGGGACGAATCGCCAGGCGAAATTCGTTTGCGGTCGCCTGCACTGCGGCATAGAACGTCGTGCGCTCAGCTCCTGAAACCTCGACTTCTTCCGGCGCCCCGAGCGGCTTCACGTCGTCGTAGTTCAGATCCAACGAAATCTGGCTTGCGGAAATCGGCGGATGCTTGCCGAGATATTCCGAACCCAGCAGGCCCTGTTCTTCGGCTGTCACCGCCGCGAAGATAATTGACCGGCGAGGCCGCTGGCTGGCCACGCTGTAAGCCCGCGCTAGCTCCAGCAGAATGCCGCAACCGGTGGCGTTATCCTGCGCGCCGTTGAAGATGTTGTCGCCGGGCATGTCTGGACGAATTCCGAAATGATCGTAATGCGCGGTATACATCACGGCTTCCTGTTTCAAGTTGCGGTCGGAGCCAGGCAGCATGGCGACGACGTTATTGGATTGAAGGTCGCGGACTTGGCTGACCATGTGCGCCTTCAGCTTCGCGCCCAGATTCACGGCATGGAAATCCCGCGAGCGCGCATCCGCCATCATCTTGTCGAGATTCATTCCTGAGGAAGCCGCCAATTTCTCAGCCACTTCGAGATGTATCCATGACGCGACTTTCAACGCCGGGCCTTGCAGCTTCAAGTACGACTTTTCACCCGAGTTAGAATTTCGCACCACGTCCCAGGGGTAACTCGCCATTTCGGTTTGATGAACCAAAATCACTCCCACCGCACCCTTGCGTGCAGCTTCTTCGTACTTGTAAGTCCATCGGCCGTAATACGTCAGGGCTTTGCCCTTGAAAAACTTGGGGTCATCCGAGGGCGGCTCATTCACCAGCATCAACAGCACTTTGCCGTGCACGTCGGCGCCTTTGTAGTCGTCCCAGTCATATTCGGGCGCTTCGATACCGTAGCCCACAAATACGATGTCCGCATTGACCTCTGACTGCGGTTGCTGTGTCTGATCAGTCGCAACGTAGTCGGTGAGCGGCTTCAGGTCCATCGCCGCTCCGTGTTGCGGTACCAGCGAGAATTTTGTGTCCAGCAAGGTGGTCACCCCGACCAGCGGTACTTTCTGCAAGTAGCTGCCGTTGTCTCCCGCCGGCTTCAGGCCATATTCGGCAAATTGAGTTGCCATGTACTCGGCCGCGAGATCGCCGCCGCGCTGACCCGTCCCCCGGCCTTCGAGCAGATCATGGGCCAAAAAGCGCACATGCCATCGGATGTGGTCGGGGCTAATTGTTTCCATGGCGGCAAACGCCGCTCCTGGTAGCCGAACCGAAAAGTCCGCACGCCGGATAGCCGTCGGCGCTGCCACCGGACCACCCGGATCTCCCTGCGCCTGCAAGCCCAGCCCAAGCAGCGTTAGCAGGCTGACACAAACGCTTCTGCGCCGTATCGGTTGCATAGATAATCTTCTCCCCGGAACCAGCTCCGCGCGGGTAGCAGGACGAAAGCTTTGTGGTTACGGACTGTAGGAATTGTAAAGGACCGGTAGGATTTAGTTTGTAACAGGAGTATCGGGAGCACGGGTACGGGAGGACACGAACTCTCGCGACTTTCGCTCGGCAGCAGGCCAAGGCTCTTCAGGTTGCAGAGAAGGCTGTAGGGCTATCGAGTTTAATTTCCAGATTTCTTGCGCTGGTTACCGTCATCTCGTTCTGCCTGCGAGCTCTACGGCTCGTCACCTCCCAGATCGCGGTGATGCCCATGCGGCTCTAGGGGCTTGATGGTCCCGCAGACCGCGGGATCAATTTTTCGAGCTTCAACCGGCGCGGAAATCACGCACTTCCTCGCTGGATTGGAACAGCGTAGCCGGGGTCGCGCTGGCCGCCTTCGCCATCTTGTGGCCGATATCTTCGACGTCTGCCTTTACCCAGCCGACACTCGAAACTTCGATCTCGCCATCCTGGCCGATCCAGAACACCGTAGGAACGTTAGTAAGTCCGTATGCATTTGAGACCGGATACTGGCCGTGGATGTCGAGCAGCACCGGAAAGGTCACGCCGAATTCCTTCACGAACGCCGAAGTGGCTTGGGGATCGTCCTGCGAGACCCCCACCAGTGTGACACTCTGGTGGCCGTAGGCCTGGGACAGCCGGTCCAGAAACGGAAATGCGTATTGGCACACCGGACATGACACTTTAAAGAAAGCCAACACGACCGGCCGATGTGTCAACTCCTCCTGCAGGCAAAACCGCTTACCATCCATTGCTTTTAGCTCAAAATCCGGCGCCTTGGTACCCGCCGTCAGTGCCGCCATGGTTCGCCCTCCGAAAATGTGTCGTAGCCAGCGCATTGGATCCCCCTTCTGACCTGGCCTGGCCTATTAATTTTAGATGAAGTGAGCCGCTCTCAGGATTTTTCGCGTTAAACCGGTCAGGGGTAATTTCGTGAGACGGGTTTTAGCCAGCCAGACCCCCTCCGTCCCCTGTGGTGCCGAATTCCGAGTCACCAGCACCACATAATCGGTCACCGTAATTGAATGCCGCAGCGTGAGCCAAGGTTGGCCTGAGCCGTTTACATGGGTAACCTCCGGCAGTTCCCACATTCCCGGCATCAGCGCCGCATCCCGCGCCCTTTGCACCAGGAGTACCTGGTCCTCTCTACCATCGAAGACGTAGTGGATCTCGCGTTTTCTTTGCCGCGGAGGTTTTGCCGTACTCTTCAACGGGCCTCGCGTCGCGCACATTTCCATGACAGGACAGAGGAGACATTTGGGCTGACGCGGCATGCAGACGGTTGCGCCCAGTTCCATCACGGCTTGATTGAAGTCACCGGGACGCTTCGCGGCCAGCAAGTGGTTCGCCGTGGTCCACAGTTCTTCGCTGGCGAGCCTCTTCCCCAAAACTCGTTGCAGCAGGCGCTCAACATTTCCGTCCACGACCGCTACCGGATGGTCAAAGGCAATGCTGGCGATGGCTGTCGCCGTGTAGCGCCCCACGCCGGGCAGTTCTCGCAACTCTTCCACGGTGGTGGGAAACTTTCCCTCGCGATCCCGCACCAATTTCTTAGCAGCCGCGTGCAGCATTCGCGCTCGGCGGTAGTAGCCGAGCCCGCTCCAGGCAGTCAACACCGACGACTCACGCGCTGCCGCCAGTTTCGCCACCGTCGGGAAGCGCTGCAGAAAGCGCTGGTAGTGTTCTACCACCGCCGCCACACGCGTCTGCTGCAGCATGATTTCAGAGACCCACACCCGGTAGGGATCTCGGCTCTCACGCCAAGGCAAGTCGCGCTGGACCCGGTCATACCAGCTCAACAGGCGACGCCGAAATCGCCGATTTCCTGCGGGATTGTCAATCCCGAGGGTGCCTGAAGGGGTCGTCGTAGGCCTGCTCACGCTTCCATCTCTGGGTTGCAATGAATACGATGGACGTAGTGTAAAGCAGTCTAAGCATGCGCGTCTGCTGCTTTTCGCTCTGCCTGAAGATGTCGGCGCGACGCGGTTGCGCTTTCTTATGCCCCACCATTGACCGGGCGCTCCGAGCGCGAAATAATAGGCGGGCCTGGGCATCTGCGCCATTGGCGTAAGTGTTCTCAGGCATCATTACGAGGAGTTTCATGACCAACTTCAACCGCAAGGTGGAACAAGCTTCAGCACGCGTAAGCCAAACCGTCGCCGAGACGACAGAGCGGCTCGAACAGGAGAGCGCCGAATTCATTAAGTATCTGAACGACGAGGTTGTGCCCGCCGTACGCCAGCATTCCACCAAGGCGTTGCGTGTCGCCTCGGAAAAGCTTACTCAACTCGCTGACTATATGGAGCAGCAACAGCGGTCTGCACGGAAATAAAAGTGCGTTGGCACGCCTTACCTACTCCTCCATGATGCTTGTTCTTCTACTTGCGCTTCTGTTCCTCAGCGGGTGCGGCCAGCACAAGCAGGCGAAGGTCAACGTGCCGGCTCCTCCGCCAATCGCGGACGCCGAGCAGCCCACAGACGCGCAAGCCTCCGATAAAGTTAACCAAGAAGGAACGACTGCCCCCGGCAATACCAAGAACAATCGCTCCTCTGGCAGAAACAAGGGCGTCGCGGACCCTGATCTCCACGAGCCTTCTGTTGCTCGCGGCGCCAAGCCTTTGGTCACCGAGACCGGGTTGGCGAGCTGGTATGGACCGCCCTACCACAATCGCCGCGGATCAAATGGCGAAGTCTATAACATGAACGCCATGACTGCGGCGCACCGGACTCTGCCGCTGGGCTCCATGGTTCGGGTTACCAATGTCAAGACAAGGCGGTCGGTGCTGGTTCGGATCACTGACCGCGGACCTTTCATTCCTGGGCGTATTGTGGATCTCTCACTCGCCGCCGCGCGAAAGATCGACCTGGTTCAACCCGGTGTGGCCGAGGTGAAAGTCGAGCTAATCGAAAGTCCCAGCTCGGCTGGAACGGGAGGACGTTGGGCAGTGCAGATCGGCTCATTCACGGACGAACACACAGCTACGACCTTGGCCGACCACTTGGCCCGCAGATATCGTACCGCCAAAGTCCTACATTTCAACAGCCCCGCCGGCGACTGGTGGGTACGAGTGCGCGTCCTCAACGACGACCGCCAGCGCGCACAACAGCTGGTTGGGGAAACCCACACATCCCAAGGTACGGTCTTCTTGGTAAGACTCGATTGAAGCGAGGTTGTGGCTGTTCCCCGGCTGGCCGAGCCTCTCGATGATGGCAAGACCGTCCAGACAGTCCAGACCGGTGCTGACAACCCCACGAAGCAAGTGCTATTGTTTGTGCCCGAGAGTGTGTAAGCGATGCCCGATTCGAACAAGGATTGCCTTTTCTGCCGAATCATTCGAGGAGAGATTCCCGCCAAGAAAGTTTATGAGAACGAAGAGGTGTTCGCCTTTGAAGACATCGATCCAAAGGCGCCGACCCATGTCTTAGTGGTCCCCAAGAAGCATTTTGCCGGATTGAAAGAAGCCCGCGCCGAAGACGCGGAATTGATTGGCCGATGTCATCTGGCGGCGGCTGACATCGCCCGTCAGCGCAACATCGAGAACGGGTATCGCACCGTGCTCAACGTAGGTCGGGGTGCGGGACAGTCGGTGTTTCATCTCCACGTCCATCTTTTGGGTGGACGGGCCCTGGGATGGCCTCCGGGGTAGGAGTTCAGGCTGGGCCCGGCCCTACTGAACGGTGGGGGTTTGATCCTCGGGAGCGCCGTGACGGCGCAACAGTTGCGGCAGATTTTGCGAGAAAGCCGAGCGCGGCAACACCATGTCGCATCCCACCTCGTGCGCTTTCTGCTTCAGGTCGCCCTGCACGTGTGAGAGGAAGCCAATGATGGATGTTCCCTTTTTCAGCTTGCTTTTCAGCTTGGGGATGAGCGTCAGGGGTTTGGCATTGGCGTGGTTGAGATCAAAGATGATGAGCGACGGTTTCTCTTCGCCATTCTGCTGCATGCGGTCGGCGAGTTCCTTGTCGCTTTTGACGAACTCGACCTTTACGTTCAGCTTACGCGCCGTTTCTTGAATCTTGGCGGCGAAGAACAGGTCGTCGACGAAAGCAAAGATGCGGGAGTTGGCGTCCTCGCGGGTAGGTAGGGGCTCAGGCTCGGGCTGTGGATACTGTGCGGCAAAGCCGGGGCGGCTTCGCCCCGGCCGATGGCCGTTGTTGCCGGACATCACAGCACGATAGCTATGGTCCATGGGCGCGGTATAAATCCCGTCTTGATTCTGTCGCTCGCGGCCGGGGCCGGTGCGCTGGCCACGATGGTTGGGTGGACGGCGACCGCGCCGCCTTCTTCCTCGTCCTCCGCCACCGGAGGGTCTTCCTGGTCCTGCGTTCATAATCCTCTCAAGCTGCCTTGCGGCGTGCCCACTTGGCAAACATCAGAAAAGTACCCTCGCGGGGTTTGTTTCTAATACCGTACCTGCTTGGCACTCATTCGCTTTCTGCCGGGGAGGGGTTCGCCATTCCTTGCCAACGGAAGGCCAGCGTACTCATAGCTGCATTCCGAGGTTCAAGCCTAAGACAGAAGTCACACCTACGCGGCACTGGATCACGAGTCACGCACGCGGATGAAGCTAGCTCGAAATGAACTTTAATTCGTTGGATGACTTCCTAATTTTCCGAATCGGTTTTCCTTAAACAGGTCCGTCGCGCCGTCTGGAACCACTGGGCGCGGAAGGCCAGCGCGGGAACGTGGCCAATGAGAACCAGTTAATGGTACTCGTTCGTGCCAGGCAGCGCAAGAGGTAAAGCATGGAGGTTTTGCACAGGAGGACATTCCCGAAGGTTCGAAACCAAACCCGGGAACCCGAGAGATGCCTCTCGGCAATCGAAAATAGACGAGCATGCACCAGTGACTTCGCGCGCCCACTGTTGAGCCTGCCGATAGAGGCTGGCCACCTCCTCATGATCGAGGTGCAGACCCGTCTCCAGGGCGCTGACCGCTTGCCACTCCCCCGACTCATGAGCCCGCATGAGCTGGTATACCGGCCGGAGCATACTCGACTGGCCAAGAAGAACCGCTTTGGTCTCACGGTCGAGCGGCACTTTGTCCAGCACTTTGGACATAGGCATTTCCAGCATGGCATCGATCAAGGAAAGCAGAGCGCAGCAGAAATGAATCAGATTCGCCATGCGGGACGTGCGGGGACAGCAATTCTCCGAAGCGGCCACGTAGCAGTGAATGAGACTGCCAGCTGTCACGTGGCCCGGCAACGAAAGATGCTCGCTGTTACTTCGCGTCGCTCACCTGTTCTCGAGCTTCGTTGTAAACGCCGAACTTCTTCGCCACCGGCTTCAGCGTGGGATAGAACTGCACGAACGTATGTTCGACAGCGGCATGGGCGTCATGGCAGGCATAACAGCCATTGCCCTTGGGCATGGCCTCGGCGGTCTGGCCATCCGCGTCAAAGCCGTAGTAGGCCCACTTATCAGAGTTGCGGCGCGAATCCTTGACTTCGACCGCCAGACCCATCAGGTCCGTTTGAAAATGACCGGTCTTGTTGATCGAACCTTTGCTTTGTGCATCCCGTTCATCGATCACAAAGGCGGTCTCATCCGGCCACTTGCCAAGGTTGAGAAACTCCTGGTAGGCCCAGCGCTGTACGAAGACGTTAGTGAACATCTCGTGGCTGCCTGGACTGGGGCTATAGTTCATGCCGTACCCGGCGGAGAGAAACATCCAGTCGCGGTAGTCGGCAGGACGGAGGAGGTTGCCCTTGGAATCGTATTGCGGCTTGGGCGATTTTTCTTCCGGCGCTGCCGCCAGCAATGTGAAGCAGAGAGCGAAGATCAGAGAAGCAGTGAGAGCGAATTTCACGATGGCCTCCAGCAGACATTCAAGCTGGCTTAGTATGGCGCCGGACCCCTGGCAGGGCCAGCCCGTCCGCTGCACGGAGCAGGCGATTCCCTGCATTGTTAGCTCTCCGACAGAGCCGTAGCATATCATTCTCAAAATGGAAGTTAGCCAGATTGACGTTAGCTCGATGCGCTCGAAGTCGCCGCGATGGTTGTGGATTGCATCGATCTGGTTCGGTGTCGGGCTCTTTGATGCGACGCAGAACGTTGTCGTCATGCGCTCGGAAGGGATGCACCACGCCTGGCCCCAGTTGTTCGTAACGCTGCTGCTTTCCTGGCTGCCGTGGATATTGGCGACGCCTTTGGTGATGCACCTGAGACGCCGATACCCTCCGGTGCAATTGCGGCCCTTCTCTACCTGGGTCGGGCACCTCGCTGCCTGTGCCGCCATCGGTCTGGTCGCCGCCGCCTGGATCGCTTCGCTGGAAGAGCTTCTAAACCCGTGGGCCAAGGACCCAGCTCCAAATCCGTTTGCCTATCTTTGGCTACACAAGTTCTACAACGGACTTCTCGAGTACTTGTTCCTTTACGGCGCCATCCTCCTGGTCAGCCACATCCTGGATTCCCGAGAGCGGTTGGCCTTTCAACAAACCGAGAGTGCACGTCTCAACGAGCAGCTCTCGAAGGCCCAGCTCAACGCTCTACGGCGACAAATCGAGCCACACTTTCTTTTCAACACACTCAATGCCATTGCTGGACTGGTGCGCGAGAGAAGAAACGACGCTGCCGTCAGCATGATTGCGAAGTTGAGTGACTTTTTGCGCCGCGTGGTGGAGGATTCCAACCGACAGGAGGTGCCGCTGGGAGAGGAAATGGAGTTTGTACAAAAGTATCTTGACATCCAGAAGGTGCGATTCGCGGAGCGCCTTCAGTTGAGTGTGGATGTCCCCAGCGAACTCTTTGCAGCTCAGGTTCCCAGCCTGATTTTGCAGCCGATGGTGGAGAACGCGGTCAAACACGGGATCGCGAAACGAGTGCAAGGAGGCGCGATCCGGATTGCGGCCTCTCGCTCTAATGGCATGCTCACTCTCCGCATCTATAACGACGGTCCCGCCCTGCCTGCGAGCTGGGAAAAGACTCCCTCCGGGACTGGGATTTCTAACGTGCGAACGCGCCTGCAACGGCTGTACGGGGACGGGTTCGAATTAAGCATGAAGAATCAAGCTCCGGGTGGAGTGGAGGTAATGATTTCCGTGCCGTTCGTTTGTGTTCCAGTCCTTTCCGATCAACTTGTTTCCGATCAAATCAAGGAGGGGTGATTCGTGCGCTCGGCAGAACACCCCGCCTCGATGGAACCTCCTAAGAGGATACGCACGGTCATCGTTGACGATGAACCGCTCGCCCGTACAAACATCACCGTGATGCTGAAGCATGATCCCGAGATTGAAATTGTTCGCGAATGCGGTTCCGGCATGGAGGCACTGTCGGAGATTCGCGACACGAAACCCGACCTGGTCTTTCTCGATGTTCAAATGCCGGAGTGCGACGGCTTCGACGTGCTTGAACAACTCGGCAGAGATCTGCCTCCCGCCGTGGTCTTTGTCACGGCTTACGATCAATATGCGCTGCGGGCTTTCGAGGCCGGGGCGCTCGACTACCTGCTGAAGCCGTTTGATAACGATCGCTTTGACCGAGCTCTCGGGCGCGCCAAGGAACGGATCGCGCATGGCAGAGAGGTTCCCAGAAGAATGGAGCGCCTAGCCATCAAGAACGCAGGACAGCTCTCGTTCGTGAAAGTCTCGGAGATTGATTGGATCGAAGCGGCGGATTACTACGCCTGCCTGCACGTCGGAACGAGAACACATCTGCTGCGCCGCAGCATGGCGGAACTCGAGCAAGAATTGGACCAGGCCGTGTTTTGCCGCATTCACCGTTCGACCATCGTGAACCTAGACCGGGTCCGAGGCTTGAAGCTCAGTGTTGTTGGAGAGTACGAGGTCCTGCTCGATCATGGAACCAGACTCCGGCTGAGCCGGCGATACCGCAAGCAGTTGCAGTCTCGCTTGGGAGTTCGCGGTTCCGATCGCACATGATGCGTGGCAGTTCTCATGGATTTGCAGTCTAACCGTGGTCGAAGCTGCGCGCGGGGTGGGATATCTATTGCACGATCAGCGTCACCTGCGTTGAGTTGCTGACCGGGTTGATGCCACCGCTGGTAGCGCTAAGCTTCACGGTGTAACTTCCTTTTGTGGTTCCGGGGGTTTTGTTACTGCTGCCGCCGCCGCATGCTGCTAACCACAGCATGGAAAAACCTAGAGCTACTATCAATCCCAGCAGCCGCATGCCGCGTGCGGTAGGTTTGCGCTGCCCCGCGGTAATGAGGATACCCAGCAGACCGGGCACCAGCAGCGCATAGAACACGCCACTGCGGCGGCTGAAAGGCGAACCCAGACGGGCGGTGGGCGCAGTCGTCGTAATGTTGAACGTCACGGACGACTGTGTCGTAGGCGAAGGTGGTTCGCATGTTGATTCGGACGCGGGGTCAGAACAGGTGAAAGTTAGGGCCGAGCTGAAGCCGTTCAACGGACGGACGGTGACCGTGACTTGAGCGGAATTGCCCGCAACCACGGAAAAAGTTGCGGCATTGGGCTGGAGCGTGAAGTTAGGAGTGCCCGCCCACGCTGCTGCCAAGGTGTTTGCGTTAATAGAGCCGAGTCCGGCGACCTGGTCGTAGCCGGGCCCAGCACTGAAACCGAACTGCCCGCTGGGCGGACAATTCGGGGTTGCCTTGGTGCAGGGAACTATGTTGTTGCCGGTGGTGACATCATTAAACGAAGTAGGATTGGAGCCAGCAAGCTGGTACAGCGTTGGATTGACATTTCCCAAACCAGGAGCGGACTTGAAGCCGCTAGCTATCAAAGACTGGTCGACAAGTGCGATGACTGCTGCAAAGGTGGGAGCGCCCGCAGATGTGCCGCCAACGACAGCCAAATTCTGGCTGCTGTCGCGGAAGCCACTGGTGCAAGTCGACACCTTTGTGCCCCTTGGACCATCCTCGGAACAAAATAGATATGCATCGTGAAACGGTGAAGCATTCACAGCGACATCGGGAACGTCTCGCTTACTGTCGTTAGGAACGCCAGTGCCTACCTGCCACGCAGGCTTCGCAAAATAGATACTGGCTCCGCCACCACTTGCCGAGAGAAATCCCCGCGGGTTATCGGTGGTATCGAGGGTGTCATTCCAAGCCATCTCCGGAATGTAGGAAAGAGCTGAGCCATTGTTCGCGTTGTTGAGCGGGTTCCAGTAAAGGCTGCTGTTACTGCCTTCATTGAATCTGGTGCCGCCAACCCCTGTTACCTCTGGAATCGCTGCCGGGATATCGACCGCCAGACCTTCAATAGCGGAGGTTGTCTGAGGGGCTTCGCAGTCGGCCGCCCCGTTGTCGCCCGAAGCCGAAGTAATGGTCTGACCCTGAGAATTGGCTTGCTTCGCCCACCCCTCGATGGTCATTGCCTCTGCCTGAGGAATTCCTATCTTGGAATCTGTGTTCTCGCACAGCCCGTAACTGATACTGATAATTGGCGCGATCTGTGGAACCGCGTTAACGGTATAGTCCAGCGCATCGAAAGCTCCGTTGGTTCTGTTTGAACATGTCTGCCCACTTGGCACGCCTTCATATACGAGGATGATGCTGGCATTTTTCGCTACTCCGCCACTCCATTCCACGTCAAGGTCCGATTCTCCTTCGTCCCCTGGACAGACTGTGGAAGTCCCTGACCCGGGAACCTGCAAGAGAGTGGGGTCCTTGGTTGGGAGGCCCGCAGCACTCCGGAAGTTGCGCACGTCGGTCAAGTTGATCGCGCTCTGTCCGATGACCGCGATTGCTTGACCTGTCCCGTCAATCGCCGGGCTGGCCACGTAAAGCCCCTGCACGCCGTAAATCGTGGCAAAGTCATCGGGAGCGAGGAAGTGGTTCCCGGTGATGCTGGAAGTGAAGTGAGGCGAGGCCTCACGGGCGGGCACCTCGCGAACGCGCGCTCTGGGCTTTGGCTCGAAGTTGTGAAGATTCCTAATCGCGAGAGCGACACCGGACAGCGCAGCCGGCACCAACGGCTCGGTGGCATTGGCGAAATGCATTTCACCATTCACCAGGTAGTTATGGAGCTCAGTGTGGAAGGCCGACTCGACCTGAGCGGCGGTCCCACGGAAGAAGACTTCGTTGCGGCTGGGGGCGATTCGGGTCACGGTGAAGCCTTGCGACTGCAACCAGGAGACTACCTTGCTGATGTCGCTTTTACTCATTCCGAAGCGATCGCCGAATTGCGCTGGAGTCAGCCACATGTGGTAGTTCGGCGACATCCGGTCCTGCTGCTGGGCGAGCAATTGGTCAAGATCGCTTTGTTGGGCTGGAGATGGTTTGAATACGAGCGAAACAGCGTGCATCTCCATGCTGCCGTCAACCCGACCCTGATCGAACTCTGGCCTCGCCCCGCCGTGCAGATTGCCCTTCAGGGGGACAGTCAGGCCTGACTCGATCGGTGCAGTGAGGCGGTCGACTGGGGATTGGGCCAAGCACAGAGTCGACGTCAACAGGAGTAAGAAAGCCTTAACAAATCGCATACACTCTCCAGGCGTGGCGGGGTTTGGCTATTTTATAGTTTCAGCAGAACTTATTCCCACTCTGATCAGGTTTTTGAAGGAAAAGGTTGCTTTCAAGGCGTTACTCGGAAGGCGAAAGCCTCCATCGATCGCCGCCAGACGGAGCTCATAGCAGCCCATCGCCGGCAGAAGCCGATAAATAACGGGCGATTTATGGGGAATGCGCGTGAGAAACAGGCTTTTCGCGGCGAAAAGACTACGCTGCCGCAGATCCGTAGGGTAATTCCGCAGGGCGCACGTGTGAAACCGGCTTCTCGTGCAGCAAAAGTTCGGTGGCTTGCACTCTCCGGTCGGTGTGGAACCAGCGCTGCACCACGTTGCTGCACAGAAAATTAGCGATGGAGAGCAAGCTCATTCCCTGATGGTGAGCCATCCAGCAGCGGACCACCTGACAGCGGGACCAACGGAAGCGGCTGCGGAAGATAGTGTAGTCTGCAGCCTCGTAAAAACCGTATGCCCCATTCCAGCCCAAGTTTTCCATGCGGCGCAGATTTTCGAGCGCCGCGGAAGGATCGACACTCAACGCCAGGAACGTGGAATAGGGCGAAATAACCAGCGCTTTTGATTCCCGTTTCATCAGGGAAAGCTGAGGCAAACCAAAGGCCTGGTACTGGTAATTTCCGGCTTCATCAAGTTTGAAGTAAGCCGACTCCGAAATTCCCCACGGAATTCCCCGGCTGGCGGCAAAGGCCTGCTGGGAACGCACGGCAGCGACGCGGGAACGTTCGAGCAAAGTGTTGGAGAAAGACCGCATCCACAGCGCCGGCATCAGGTACTCGAACATTGTGCCCGTCCAGGAAAGCAAAACGGGACGGCCATGATCTAGGGTGTGTCCACGGCCGAGCAGGAACCAGGTGTCCTGGGGAATGTCTTCTTTGGCGATGGCCGCGAATATCGCAGTACGAGACTCTGTGGCCAGCAAATCGTAGCAGGCGGGCTGCAATTGCTGCGACTGCACGTCATAGCCCACCGACATGAGTTTGCGGCGGGGGTTGAGAAGAAACGCGAAGTCCATATCATCGCCCAGCCTCTCAGCTTCAACGGCGATGCGTCTCAGCTCATCCATCAGGCGCAGTGCATTGGATCTTGCCTCCGGAAGCAACTGCTGGAGAGCCTCGTAAAGAAACTTATCTTCGTCTGGAACCGAGGCCATGGCCTTGGCGAGACGGTCTTCGAGATCGCTGATGGCGCGCGGCCGCTGCTGCAAAGGCACCAGATCCATCAATTTCGCATTCACAACGTTATCGTTCCGCAGCAGGCTGAATTCCGGCAGCCACCAGGGACTGTGGGACCGTACCAGTTGGTGTAAGCTTTGGAGCCTTAGGCGGGTTTGCTCTCGAAACCATTGAGCGTCGGAGGCATTCCGGGACTTTGCTGGAGAGCGCGTTTCTTGCGGGAGAGCCAGCGGAAGATCCAACGCCGCAGGCAGCCAATTCTCGCTCTCTAGGTTCGACTCGTAGCTCGAAATTTGCTTCCGAGAAAGAACTCGCACATCGACCAGGACCCGAAGATAATCGCGCAGACCTTCTGCCCAGGATCGATCCAGCAGCGGCCGGCGCAAGCGGTCGAGACAGCCTTGACGCAAGGTCCAGAGCGAAGCCAGCAAGTTACCACTGTCAACCGAAGAAACGAACCCTGGAGGGAGGGGTTCGAGAGTCCGCGTGTCATACCAATTCAGCAAGTGGCCGTTGTGCTTCTGCAGTCGCGATACCGTAGCCAGGGTGCGCTGCGTCAGATCGGCGAGCTCCGGAACCGTGAGATATCCGAATTCACAGGCAACTTGGCGCGCGTTCAGCAGGAACCCAAGATTGGTTGGTGAAATGCGGCTCGCGATCGCGGGCGGTTCCTGCTGCACGTTATCCGGGATGAGCCAGTTATGCTCCTCGGTACAGAACTCAGCAAAATAGCGCCAGGTGCGAACAGCGGAGCTGCGAAGAAATAGTACATCCTGACGTGGAAGGTCACGGGCCGAGTCCAACGGCGATTCATTGAGCCACAAAGCGACCAACTTGCTGGATGCCCACAGACAGAGCACAGGTAGGGCTGCGGGCAAGGCATGTGGCCGCACACCCCAAATCAGAAGACCGATGGCGATGGCCAGGAAAGGCATCCAATCCAAATACCGATCTACCGGTGTACGGCGGGTGCCTGCTTCCGCTTCCGCTGCCGTCTCCCACTGCAGCAGCCGTTCGCGCGTCACCATGCGACGAACCAGCGCCCGCACCACGGCATCGAGAGAAACCAGAGCTTGATGCGCGAGAAATACCAGGGTCAGCAGGACGGTGAAGTTGGCGGCATAGAAAGCGCTCACCGCCTCGTGGGCAATCAGTGACTTGCGTTCAACCATGGCGCGGACCAGGTTGAATGCCAGCTCAAACCAGGTTGGGATCAATAAGATAAATATCGTGGCTAGAGTCCACAGAACCGGGCGGCGGCTGTGCACGAGCCAGCCGAATAGCAGCAACAGGAAAGTAGCGGGTTCCACCAGACTGCGGCGCAAGTTGTCCAGAATCTTCCAACGAGAAACGAGCGAGATTGGATTGGCGACGTGCGCGCCGGATTCCTCCGGAACATGCGAGAACAGCCAACCCGCAATCTGCCAGTCGCCGCGCAGCCAGCGATGTTTACGGCGATTGTGGGCGCTGTAGTGAGAAGGATAGTCCTCGATGACTTCGATGTCGCTGACCAGGCCAGCGCGTGCGTAGGCGCCCTCGATCAAGTCGTGGCTGAGCAGAGCATTGCGCGGAAAGCGCCGATCCAGCACACGCTGGACGGTATCGACTTCGTAGATCCCCTTGCCCGTGTAGCTGCCCTCCCCGTACAAGTCTTGATAGGCGTCGGAGACCGCGCGGGTGTAAATGTCGAAGCCGGTCTCGCCGGCATAAACGGCGGCCAGACGCGACCGAGCCGTGCTTTGCACGCTCACTCCGACCCGGGGCTGCAGAATGCCGTAACCGGCGATGGTGATGTTCTTGTCGGGATCGATGATCGCCTGATTCAGTGGATGCGCCAGGGTTCCAACCATGCGCTGCGCCGATCCGCGTGGCAGTTCCGTGTCCGAATCGAGAGTGATCACGAAGCGCACTTTGGGAAGCACGGAGAGGTCGCCCACCTTGATCGGGAAACTATCGTATTGGCTGCGCAGCAGTCGGTTCAGATCGAGCAATTTACCGCGCTTGCGTTCCCATCCCATCCAGCCTTTTTCGCGCGGATTGTAAACGCGGTGGCGATGCAGCAGAAAAAACGAGCCCACACCGTGACCGGCATATTTCTCGTTCAATTCGGCGATCAGGCTCGCGCACAAATCAATGAGCGGACTGTCTTCCGGTGCGGGCTGGTCGGAGTCCGGCAGATCGGAGAGCAAGGCGAAATGCACGTTGGGGTCGTGGTTGCCCAGAAAGCGCACTTCCAGGTCTTCCACCAAGGTTCGTACTTGCTTTTCATTAAGCAGGAGAGTGGGTACAGCTACGAGAGTCACGCAGTCGGCGGGAATTCCCTCCGAAAAATCGAGCTTGGGAAGAATTTGCGCTGGCAGCAACGTCGTGACCAGATAGTTCATGACTTGCACGGCGCTCTGCGAACTGGGTAACAGCAGGAACAACATAGAGAGCAGCACCAGTGCGGGCGTGCTCTCGCGTGGGGTGAGCAACAAGAGTATTCCGGTGATGATCGCGAAGGTAAGGATCGCAATTCCCGGAAGAAAGAACTCATCGGGATGCCGAGCTAGCGAGTCCCGCAGCTTTTGGACAAAGCTAGGCATGAAGCCCACTCGCTGACAAAGGGCAGCCACTCCTTTCCCGATGAGATAGAACCCGATATGGGACTCTCGTTGGGCGATCCGGGCATCACGATAAGCCTTGCCGCGAGCCAGCTGTGCCAGGGCGAGTGCTTCGCGCGCCACTTCCATTTCCGTTAAGTCGGAGTGGCGAGCAATTTTTGCCAGCCGGTCTCGGTACAGATCGCGGCTTTCAAAATCCATATGAGGATAGGCGCCTGCAGGGTCTTGCCGGAGAATCACGTCAAACCGAACCAGCGGCTCCAGCATGGCCTTCCATGAAGCATGGGTTACGTCACGCAGGCTGCGTATACATACCGCAACCGCGAAAGCGGCGCTGGTGGGATCCTTCACCAGGCAACGACCACGGGCAGCGATTCGTTCCAGCAAAATGAGCTTCAGTGCCGGGACCAGTGCCCACAATTCGCGGAGATCCAAAATCGTTGTCTCCTGAAAGGCCTGGCAAAACGAAGTGAACCCCTGCTCGTTGAAGCTATTATCAGCCACGTCGAGAAATGCCTGTGCGAAGGCCAACACTCTCGGGACAATCTCTCCCCTGCGAGCACGAGCATGGGGAAGCCTTCGCAAAGGCTTGAGCTCTGTGGTGACATTGAGCATCTCGGAATACACCAGCGGGATATTGTCACGAAGCCAGCGAAAATCGTCAGACACCGGTGCATGCGAAGGAGTTGCCTCCAGCGCGGCAAACAAGGGTTTGAGCGCGCTCGCCAGCCGGCGGCAGCGCTCCCGGAAGGCGCTCGAGGCAGGCGTACCCGGCAACCAGCCCAGCTGGGCCGCGAACTGCGCTCCCGCGTCGCGCAACACTTGAGCATCCAAAGCCTCGCCGCCGGGCTCATGGTGGCGCTCTTCCTCTGCAATCATGATGTCGACGTGAGTGTTGTCCGGCATAGTATCTCGGGGTCCTTAACGATAGCTGGCGGCCTGCATTTCAAACATTTCGGCGTAGCGGCCGCCGAGATGAGTGAGTTGATCATGATTTCCGTCTTCAGCGATATGCCCATTTTCGAGCACTACGATGCGATCGGCCATGCGAACGGTGGAAAACCGATGCGAAATAAACAGGGCCATTTTCCCGTTGGTCAGTTCGGCAAAGCGCTGAAAGACTTCAAATTCGCTGCGGGCATCCAGCGCAGCGGTAGGCTCGTCGAGAATTAGAAGCTGCGCATCGCGGAGATAGGCCCGAGCCAGCGCCACTTTTTGCCACTCTCCACCGGAAAGGTCGACACCGCCATCAAATCGCCGACCCAGCATTTGCTCGTAATGGCGCGGCAGTTTGGCAATTACTTCGTCTGCCATGCTTTTCTCGGCGGCGCTACGGAGCAATGAAAGATTGTCGATCTCTTCAATGCGGCCAACCGCAATGTTCTCGTGGGCCGTCATCTCGTAACGCATGAAGTCTTGGAAGATGACGCCAATTTCGCGGTAGAGATCCTCGAGGCTATATTCCCGCAAATCGATGCCGTCGAGTAGGATCTCTCCGGCTGTGGGGTCGTACAGCCTGGTGATGAGTTTTACTATCGTGGTTTTGCCCTGACCGTTCTCGCCGATCAGCGCGACACGCTCACCGGGATGAAAGCGGAAATTTAATCCATCGAGGATGAGGCGAGAACTTCCCGGATAGGAAAACGAGACGTTGCGAAATTCGAATCCGCGAACCATCGGCCGCGGCGCGGGCAAAGCCTTGGGCTTGGAGCAAATCGTGGGCTGCATTTCAAAAAACGCGAGCAGGTCAGTGAGGAACAAAGCCTGATCCGCGATCCCGGAGAGTGTCGAGAAAACCTGCTGAATGTTGCTACTGGCCTGAAGAATGGCGTTAGTTAGAAAATAAAACGCACCGATGCTCAGCTTTCCGACCATGGTCCGCCAGATCACATAGGCATACGCCGAGTAGTATCCGGCGGTGCTCACGAACGACAAAGCCGAGCCCACCCCGAGTCTGCGTCGAGCGAGCGCAACATCTTGCTCGTAAATGATGTCCGAGAGTTTCGCAAACCGTTGGGTGAAAAAGTCGCCAAGATTGAAAAGTTTAAGTTCCTTGGCGGCTTCCTTCGTGCCTCCGGCCTGGCGAAGATAATCGAGCTGGCGCCGGATCGGTGTCTGCTGGAAATTCTTGGCGTATCCCAGAAACGCAAAGTGGGTTTCGCCGAGAAATGCCGGCAGCACAGCTAAAGTCAGCAATAGCATGAGCCAGGGCGAATAGAGCATCACCGCCAAGGACCAGGCCACAGCGGTAATCAGCTGCAGTTCCAGCCGGCCAATCGCCTGGATCATGACCAGCCGGTCTGTGGCCTGCACGCGCGCGCGTTCCAGCCGATCGTAAAAAGCTGGATCTTCGTAAGCCGTCAGATCCAGTTCGGAGGCATGCTTCATCACCTGAATGCTCACATGCCGGGTGTATTTATTCGCCAGCAGGGAGTCCGAGTAGTCGATCATGCGGGTTACGATGCTGCTCACTACCGCGAGACCAAACTCGGCAAGCACCAGCCACCAAAGGCGCGACGGGATCGGCCCGTGGGTGTACAACAGGGGGGCCAAAATGTCGATGATGAGTTTGGGGATCCAGGTCAGCGCCACGGGCAACAGCGCGGCAATCACGCGGGCGACAACGCCGAAGGTGACCACCCCTGGGCCCGATTGCCACACGATTTTCAGGACAGGAGGCACGTTCCGAAGGGCGGAGAGCCGCTCCTGCCATCCGCTCCAGAAGTCCTGTTTGCCAATCATGGTTTAGTCCTAAAGGGGGCGCGTTTTGCTCTGAGCTAAGGAAATCCTACAGTGGCCCGCCCCTGGGCCGGACCAGTGGCGTCGGACATCCACTAAGTTTAAAGCAAAAGGTCTAAAATCTCACGTTTAAACTTCTCAGGTTTTAACTTCTCAGGTCCCGTTCGCTTTCGACAGAATTACCCGCTTCCCGGAAGCTGCCCCGCAACAGACAAAACAGAACGCGTTATCCTCATCTGCGAGCGAGCAAGCGTTGGGATGTAGAAAAGACCATCCAGGTTGCGGAGGCAGCGCTCAAACAGGCAGCGCGACACTGCTCAGAATTTCGCTGGGTAATAGGTGAGGAGACCAGCCCGCTGCATTCCGCGCTGGGCTTCAGAGGTCTTCATGAAGGTGTCCCATACGAAGCCGGTACGAAGATTCTCGGCCATAAGCATGGTAATTCCCGTATCGATGCCGATTACGTCGTGGTCGTACCAGTTTTTCAGGGGGTTAAAGGCGTTCACGAATCCGTACTTGCTCCAAGCCGAGCTGTAACGGTTACGGATAGTTTTCAGGACACGCAGGGCAGCTTGGGGCAGAAAGGTCAGCGAGCCGCCGGCAGCGCTGGGCACAACCGTGCCGTCGATAGGTCCGACGGCAGGCGGACCACCCCAGATGACATAGCCCTTATCTGAGTCGGAGGCCGTAATTCCCCACAGGTCATCGCTATAGTCCGGGAACTGCTTGCCCAACTCCACGCAGAAGCGGCGGTGAACCTCAGTCGCAATCACGGAATTCTGGAAGTAGTCGGCATATTTGTCGCGTCTACCGCGGAAATCGAACCACGCCTGGGAATATTGATGAACGAACAAAGGGGCGAACGAGCCAATGAAGCGCATGCCGTCGTATTCGAATGTAAGGCGTTTCCAGGCGCTCCAGGTTTCCTGCTTAAGGGGATGAGCGGACGATCCCAGGCCCAGCAGATACATCATCATCAACTCGCTGTAGTAATCCCACCGTGAGGGCAGAAAACCAATTTCCGGGGTCCATCCATGCGGCAGCAGCGAAGTATCTTCCGATAACCAGGTCCAGTCGACGCGGTTGAAAATCAAATCGGCGAGCTGGGAAACGTCGGGATGGCGGAAGTGCTGGCGACAAGTAAGCACTCCGCACAACAAAATGGCCGTATCCACGGAAGAAATTTCCGAGTCCCAAACCCGTTCGCCGGTGTTGATATTGGCGAAGTGGTAGAAGAATCCACGATGATGAGGCAGCTTTTTCCACAGGAATCGAAAGGCCGCGAACACGCGTTCCAGTGCCGCTTCAGTGGAGATGAAGCCCCGCTGGTGACCGATGCAGAGGGCGGTGAGGCCAAACCCGGTTGCTGCAATGCTGGCCACTATTCCCTGGTCATTCACGTGCAGGTTGCAACGATCTTTCACCATGCCGGTTTTCGGGCTGGCCTGTTCCCAGAAGTAGAGGAAGTCAGCACTCTCCAATTCATTCAGAAACTGGTCGTCTTCGGGTGAGAGTGAGGCCAGGCTGGGAGCGGAGCCGGGTGGCCCCAGAGGCTTCTCCTTTTTATTTTGTCCCTGAAGGGTGCGACCCCAGAGCAACGAAGCGAGAGGCACGCAGAGGCTGGTGCCCATTAGTTGCCGGATTAGTTGTCGCCTCGAAAGCTGGCTGGTTCTAGATTCTGTCATCCGTTTTCGCTATACCTTAAATAGTAAATGAATTTCGCTGCAGAAAAGCGACTATGGAGAATCAAGAAAACCAAGTGGAATGAATTTTCAGGCCGCGATCGATGACCCGTGAAAACTTAACCTGCCCTGTGTCATCATTGAGATGTTAGAAAATATGACCAGAACACATCAGGTCCAGATAGGGGTCGCATCTTTCGTGGCCCTGGTGCTGGCAGGCGCCGCGCTTCTCCTTTTCGGTTGGCGTACCCGAAAGCCGGTTGTTCTACAAGGCGCAGTCACGGTGCAAGACGCGGACACTCGAAAGGAGCGGCCCATCGCCGACGTGGAGGTTTCTGCTGACGGCGGTCTCGCCATGCGCCCGGTACGCTCAGATTCGTCGGGCTTCTTCAAGATTGAACTGCTCCGCAGCGTGAAAAGAGGGCAGGCGGTCACGCTACAGTTTCGCCATCCCGAATACCGGCCTTTGGATGTTCACGAATTTGTGGGTGACAAGCTTTATGTCGCACACATGGTCCCGGTTTCCAGCGGGACGAAGATGTCGTCAACCCAACCGCAAATCAGAGTGGGGAATGTTCGCGTCCGGTATTCGATAAAGGCCCTGACGGAAATCAATGTCGGCAGCGCAGTGCAGACTTTCGAAGTCGAGAATAAAGGCAACGTACCTTGTAAAGGACAGCATCCGTGCTCGCCTGATGGCAAGTGGAAGGCCGCGCTAGGATCCGCCTCTCTCGACGCGGGCCCGGGCAACCAGTTGCGGGACGCCAGAGCTTCGTGCATTGCCGGACCGTGTCCGTTCACCACAATCGAATCCGATCATCTCCCTCAAGGCGAGCAACTGATCAGGGTGACGGCCCGCAACTGGTCCGATACCGCAACATTTCTGTTGGAGGCGGAAGTCTTCCACCCGATGGTGAGTGACATCATCCACCAGTCTTACCCCGTCATCTTTGGCGAAGGGTTGAACTTCACTTTGCCTTCCGCCGCCGAGGGCGTAAACATTCAAGCCGACATCGACGGCCAAACCGTTATTTTCCCTCTGGGGCCATCCCTGTTTCTCAGTTGGGCAAGTTGCAACGCCCGAGTCAATCCTGACCAAACCAGGGTCTACCGCTGCGCGCTCAAGCCGGGATACCGGTTTCAATAGACTTGCGATTAAGATGGGTCGGAGCTTCGCGAATAAGGACTTCCCTGTATTGTCGTTGCGCGCCGGCACCGGTTAGATATATCGGTGCTAGTTTGGGACACTTCGCTCTCCTCGCGCATGCGCGAGAAAAGCGTACGATCCCGCCAGTCCAAACCAGCCTAGAACGTCGACTCGAAACTTCTTCTCGCCATCATGTCATCGACTGACTCTCACCTTAAAGACAGGCGCCTGGGTGCGACCCCGGTTTCGAATGGGAGGTGGGAGTTTGTATTGTGGGCTCCGCGCTGGCCTCGGGCAAGCCTTCATCTTCTGGGCACGAACGAACGCATTCTTGAGATGGAGCCGGAGGCGCGCGGATATCACCACCTCACAGTCGATGGTCTGGAGCCCGGAGCCCCATATTTGTACCAGCTGGATGATTCGCGCGAACTGCCTGATCCGGCATCGCGATTTCAACCACAGGGAGTGCACGGCCCGTCGCATCTGCTAGACGTGACTAGGTTTAAGTGGACGGATCCGACGTGGAAGGGGATATCTCTAGAGTCTAGCGTTTTCTACGAACTTCACGTGGGGACGTATACGCCGGAAGGATCGTTCGAGGCCCTGATCCCACGTCTCGCGGAACTGGCAAGTTTGGGAATTACCACCCTTGAGTTGATGCCCATCGCTCAGTTCCCCGGCTCTCGCAATTGGGGATACGACGGCGTATTTCCCTTCGCACCCCAGAACACGTATGGCGGCCCCGAAGGCCTGCAAAGGCTGGTCAACGCTGCTCATTCCCAAGGTTTAGCGGTTGCTCTCGACGTGGTCTACAACCATCTCGGGCCGGAAGGCAACTACCTGAGTGCGTACGCACCTTATTTCACCGACCGCTATCGAACTCCCTGGGGACAAGCCATCAATTTTGACGACGCGGGCAGCGACGAAGTACGCAGATTTTTTATTGAGAACGCGTTCTATTGGGTGGAGACATTTCATTTCGACGCTTTGCGGCTGGACGCGATTCATGGCATTTTCGATTTCAGCGCCAATCCGTTTCTGGCAGAACTCAAATCGGCTGTGGGAAGGTTATCGCAGCGCCTTGGTCGGCAGATTCACCTGATCGCGGAGAGCGATTTGAATGATTCACGTGTTTTGTTGCCTCGGGAACAGGGCGGATACGGGCTGGATTCTCAGTGGAGTGATGACTTTCATCATTCTGTGCACACGCTGCTGACCGGTGAGAAGCGGGGATATTATTCGGATTTCGGGCGGATTTCTCATTTGGCATCGACTCTGATGGACGGTTGGTGCTACAGCGGACAGTACTCGCAATTTCGGCAAAGGCGACATGGCAACTCGGCACGGGGAATTTCATCTTGCCATTTCGTGGTTTGCAACCAGAATCACGATCAAGTGGGAAATCGCGCCGCGGGAGAAAGGCTGAGCGCCCTAGTGAACTTTGAAGCGCTCAAGCTAGCGGCTGGAATCAGCTTGCTCTCGCCCTTAGTACCCTTGCTTTTCATGGGCGAAGAGTACGGCGAGACTGCGCCCTTTCAATACTTCACCAGTCATGCCGACGCCAAGTTGGTCGAGGCTGTGCGCCGCGGCAGGCGTGAAGAATTTGCGACTTTCGAATGGAAAGAACAGGTTCCTGACCCGCAGGACGAGAACACTTTCCTTCGATCGAGATTGCATCATGCGCTGAGAACACAAGAACCTCACAGCACTCTGCTACGCTTTTATCGGGAGCTTATTCGCTTCCGGACTAAAAAAGATTTGGGTAAGCCATCGAATTGGGAGGTCGGCGAGCTAGGAGATTCCGCGCTCCTTCTGAAACGAGCAACGAATGCCGGTCCAATCGCGATGGTCTTCAATGTGGCAGGTTTTCCCGTGGTGCTGGAACCAACTCAGCTCGAAGGATCGTGGAAAACGAGAATCTATTCCGCGGATTCGGATTGGAATGGTCCGGACAAAGCCTTTGCTCGCGAGCTGCGATTCTCGAAACCATTTGCATTGCGACTGCATCCACATTCTTTCGTGGTTTTTGAATCGTTGCCATCAGGATCGGAGCCGGCATGAGGTACATTTGCATTCACGGCCACTTCTACCAGCCTCCGCGAGAGAATCCATATCTCGAAGCGCTCGAACTGCAGGATTCGGCGTATCCCTATCACGACTGGAATGAGCGCATCACGGCCGAATGCTACGCTCCGAACGCGACCTCACGAATCATGGATGCAGAAGGCCGCATTCTGAATCTCGTCAACAATTACAGCCAGATCAGTTTCAATTTCGGTCCTACGCTTCTGTCGTGGCTGGAGATAAATGCTCCGCGAGTTTACGAAGCGATCCGCGAAGCAGACAAAATGAGCCAGGAGAAGTTCTCCGGGCACGGGTCGGCCTTGGCGCAGGGATACAATCACATGATTCTTCCCCTGGCGACCCACCGCGACAAGGTCACTCAAGTGAAATGGGGTATCCGTGACTTTGAGCGCCGATTCGGCAGGCGGCCTGAGGGGATGTGGCTGCCCGAAACGGCAGTGGACACCGAAACCTTGGAAGTGCTCGCAGAGAATGGAATTAAGTTCACCATCCTGGCGCCTCGCCAAGCGAACCGTGTGCGCCCCAAAGAGAGTTCCGACTGGGAGGACGTGAGCGGTGGCCGGATTGATCCCAGCCGCGCTTACCTTGCTGAACTGCCCTCGGGAAGAACCATCCATCTATTTTTCTACGATGGCCCGATTTCACAGGCAATCGCCTTCGAAGGTTTGCTGAATGACGGGAAGCGCTTCGCGGAGCGCCTGGTGAGTGGCTTCACCGACACCCGGGAAGGTCCTCAGCTGGTGCACGTAGCTACGGACGGAGAGAGCTACGGGCATCATCACCACTACGGAGAGATGGCGCTTAGCTATGCCCTGCATCAGATTGAGGCCGACAAACTCGCCAAGCTGACTAACTATGCCGAGTTTTTGCAGAATAACCCGCCCGAGCACATCGTCGAAATCGTAGAGAATAGTTCGTGGAGCTGCGCCCACGGGGTCGAGCGCTGGCGCGCCAACTGTGGCTGCAATTCTGGTGGGCATACTTGGAACCAGCAATGGCGTGGTCCCCTGCGAGCAGCCCTCGACTGGTTGCGTGACAAGCTGGCTCCCCTGTTTGAGGAACAGCTGGGCAAGCTGTTCAAGGACCCCTGGAAAGCGAGGGATGAATATATCAACGTCATCCTCGATCGCTCCGAGGATTCAAGGTCGGCCTTCTTCGCCGAGCATGCCATTCGATCCCTGAGTCCCGAACAGCAGGTCACCGCTCTGAAGCTTCTTGAGATCCAGCGGCATGCTTTGCTCATGTACACGAGCTGTGGGTGGTTTTTTGATGAACTCTCCGGTCTGGAAACCGTGCAGGTGATTCACTACGCCGGACGCGCTTTGCAACTCGCAGAGGAATGTTGTGACCAAGTCCTCGAGTCCGAATTCTTGCAAAAGCTCGCGCTGGCGAAGAGCAATATTCCGCAGTATGGAAATGGTGCGCAGATCTTCGAGAAGTGGGTAAAACCCGCGTATGTGGACATCGAGCGGGTGGCAGCGCATTACGCCATCAGTTCGCTGTTTGAAAACTACGGCGATAAGACTCGCATTTACTGCTATGAAGCCGAGCGGGACAAGTATTCAGTCGAGGCAGAAGGCAAAATGCGTCTCGCGACCGGTTCTGCCCGATTCCGTTCTGAGATCACCCAGGAAACCGCGGCCTTGGATTTCGCCGTTCTGCACCTCGGAGATCACAACATAACCGGCGGGGTCCGGCCGGCTGACTCTGCCGGCAACGAAGACCTCCACAAAAAACTGATCGAGGCATTCTCCCAGGCGGATACAGCGGACGTGATCCTCATGGTGGATCAAGCCTTCGCAAAGAAAACGTTTTCGCTGCGCCAACTCTTCCGCGACGAACAAAGAAGAATCATTAACATCATTTTGAACGACTCCCTTGCTTCGGCCGGGGCGGTCTACCGCACCATTTTCGAAAATCAAGCTCCTCTCATCCGCTTCCTGAATGGATTGGCGATCCCGGTCCCTAATGCCCTTAAATCAGCCGCGGAAGTTGCACTGAACAGCCAGCTACAACAATCGTTCGAGCGGCCCGACCTTGATCCAGATAATATTCAAGGATTGCTCAAGGAGACTGCCGCCGCCAACATCGCTCTGGACGGAACCACGCTCGAATATGTGATCCGCAAGCGCATCGAGAAAGAAGCGACCGGCTTCGCCGCGAATCCTGACGATCTGGTGGCGGCGGAAAGACTGAGAAAATTGCTGGACCTCATCCCCTTACTTCCGTTTCCAGTAACGTTGTGGGAAGCCCAGAACATCTGCTATCCCCCGCTGGTGAAGGCGTTTGGGCAAAACGGGTGGGGTGCAGCGAAAACCGATCCTATTGTCCGGCAGCGCTTCGCTGAACTGACTCATCTGGCTGCTCAACTGCAAATTCGCGCGCTTCAGCCCTGACATGTCTCCCGCACGCATTCCTATCGCAACCTATCGTCTGCAGTTCAACAAGGACTTCCGGTTCGCAGATGCGTGCACGATTCTTGATTACCTGCACGAACTGGGTATCTCGGATATTTACGTTTCTCCGATCCTGGGCAGCCGCAAAGGAAGCGAGCATGGATACGACGTGACCGATCCTACGCGCATCAATCCCGAGTTGGGTTCGGAAGAGGAGTTGCAAAAACTCCAAGACGAATTGCAAAAGCGGGGCATGGGATTGGTGCTCGACATCGTGCCCAATCATATGGCGGCAAGCCTGGAGAATCCCTGGTGGATGGATGTTCTCGAGAACGGCCCGCAATCGGCGTTTGCCGGCTACTTCGACATTGAATGGCACCCTGGGTCCCAGGGTCTCGATGGGAAAATACTTCTTCCTGTCCTTGGGCGGCCATTCGGCGAAGTGCTGGATTCCGGCGAAGTCAAACTGGTATTCCAGGAAGGCAAGTTCTTCTTCCAGTATTTCGAGTCTTACTTTCCGCTGGCTCCCCGCTCTTATCACGAAATTCTCAGTCACCGCGTTGATCGGCTGAAGCAGACTCTGGGTGGAGATTCCCCAACCTATCACGAGTATTCCGGCATTCTTGCTTCCCTCTCACAGATAGCAAATCTCGACCGTCGCTCGGGCGAAAGCGCTGCTGACCGGCGCTTGCGATTTGAAGCCGCGCGAAACCGTTTGTGGGATTTGGCCAAGAGCAGCAAAGAAATTTCTGATTTTGTCGAAGACAACCTGCGCGAGCTCAACGGCATTCCCAACGATCCAGCCAGCGTTAGCAGCTTGCAGCGCTTGCTCGCGGAACAACACTACAAACTCGCGTACTGGCAGAATCTGAACGAAAGCATCAATTACCGCAGATTTTTCACCATTGCAGATCTGGTGGGAGTCCGCGTCGAAGATCCAGTAGTTTTCGAAGCCACCCATGGCAGTCTTTGCCGGCTGATCTCGAAAGGCCCGTTTACGGGGCTTCGCGTCGACCACATCGACGGACTTCGTGACCCATTTGCTTACCTGATCAGGCTGCAAGAGCGGCTCGCCTCACCAGACGCCCCTGCTAGTTCTCCCACCAGCTATGTGCTGGTGGAGAAAATCCTCTCACGCCATGAGAGCCTACCGCGCGACTGGCCAGTCAGCGGAACCACCGGATATGACTACTTGAATCAAGCCAATGGAGTCTTCGTCTGCCCGGAAGGAGCAAAACAGATAGAACAGATTTATTCCGCCTTCGTCGGTCGCGAGCACAAATTTGCTGACGTGGTTTACCAGAAGAAGAAGCTCGTCATGAGCACTCTGCTGGGCGTGGAGATGCGCACCCTCGGGCAGCGACTGGCGGAGCTTGCCTCCCATGACCGTTATGCGCGGGAACTGCCTCGCGGCCAACTGGTTGAAGCTTTGATCGAAGTCACGGCTTGTCTCCCGGTGTACCGCACTTATATTCGCACGATGGAGGTGCCTGAGCTTGCTGCCAGATACGTAGAGCGGGCGCTCGAAGAAGCCCGCCATAGGGCTCCACACCTGAGTTCTGCTGGTTTTGCTTTCGTGCGTGAAGTCCTGCTTTTGCTGAATCTTCCTCACGTGCTGGCTGATCAGCAGGAGGCGAGATTAGCCTTCGTCATGCGGTGGCAACAGTTGACCGGCCCGATTGTCGCCAAGGGGGTAGAGGACACAGCGCTGTACGTTTACCATCCTCTGCTGTCGCTGAACGAGGTGGGCGGCGATCCACAACCGTCCGAAGCTACCTCGGAGGAAGAGTTCTTCTCATTTCTGGAAAGACGCCGGCAGAATTGGCGGGACGGCCTCAACGCCAGCACCACTCACGACAGCAAGCGAAGCGAGGACGTTCGTGCTCGTATCAATGTCCTCTCCGAACTACCCCACGAATGGCAAGCGCACCTGGAATTGTGGGCGAAACGGAACTCGAAACACAAAGAAGAGATCGAAGGCCGCGCGGTGCCTGACCGCAACGAAGAATATTTTCTTTATCAGACGCTGCTTGGAATGTGGCCTATCGACGAGCCGGATTGCAGAACGTTGCTGGAAAGAGTTCAAGCCTATCTGATCAAAGCGACCCGCGAAGCCATGGTTCACACCCGCTGGACGCGGCCCAACGAACGGCATGAAGATGCTCTCCGGCGATTTGCCAGGACAATTCTTTCCTCGGAGGAGAGCGCGGACTTTTTGCAAGACTTCCGCTCTTTCGTAAAGAAGGTCGCTTATTTCGGCATGATCAACAGCCTTTCCCAAGTGCTGCTCAAGATCACGTCACCCGGTGTACCGGATTTCTACCAGGGGTCGGAGCTCTGGGATTTGCGGCTGGTGGATCCGGATAATCGTCGGCCAGTAAACTTCGCGCGGCGCATGGACTTGCTGGAGACTCTCCATGGTGCGCAGTCCGAAGTCCAGGATTCAGAACGGTTGGCGCGCGATCTAGTCGACCGCTGGCAGGATGGTGGAGCGAAACTGTTCTTGCTCGGAAAAGCCATCCGGCACCGGCGAGAGCACGCACATTTGTTTCGCGATGGCGGCCTCTTGCCGCTTGAGACGACAGGAGATCGTTCACGAAACGTCGTCGCATTTATTCGCAAGAACAATGCAGAGTCATCCCTGGTCGCAATTCCGCGGTGGCTTTCGCAGGTCTCAACGATTTCTACCAGTGCTCCAACCGCTCAGAATTGGGAAGACACCAGGATCGTCCTACCAGATGGCTCCCCGGTGAACTGGCGGAATGTCATCACCGGCGGGATGTTGACGACTGAAAAAACAGGAAACAATACCTACCTAACACCGGAGAAGTTGTTCCACGACTTTCCGGTAGCACTTCTGAGTGCAGCAGATTAATCGGTCCAGTGGATTAACGACGATGTGTCGGAACGAGAAGTCCAGAACGCCGAATGGTGGGCGCTATCGGATTTGAACCTAGCGCGCCTTTAAGCAAACAGAGGTACTTGCGCGACTCGGGTGGCAAACTAAAAACCGCAACGGAAGCCAACGGAACAATTACTGGACACGAATTGGACACTCGCTCGGGGCTACGAACTCGCCTGAGCAGTACCCTGCTCGCAACCGCCAACTAAATCACCACCGACCCGGCAAGTTCTGCGAATCCCGCCACCTGTCCGGCTGCCAACACATTCATTATATGGGGGAGGAGTCGTTGGTCGTTGGTCGTTGATCGTTGGTCGTCAGTCGCCAGTCGTCAAACCTCGGACTTCGAACTTCAGCCCTCACAGCCTTGCTGGTGTCCCGTGGCTACTCAGTTAGGTAAATTCTGTTCGAGTTCCTGAATTTTCCAGAAAGCGTTGGGCAGCCTGTCCTTGACCGGCGGCAATGGCAATAGCCCCTGGTGCGGCTCGGTCTGGTACCAGAAGGCTACGCTGGTGTAATCGTCCTCCCGGTCGTTGGCGTGACCATGTTCAATCGTCGCGCGGAGAGACTTCTGAAAATAGATGGGGTCCTCGATATGGAAACGGTACATGGTATGGCTCCCCGTCCAGTCCCGATTCCCCTGCTGGGAATAGCCGATAAACGGATAGTTGAATTCCTTCTGGAACATCCACGCGTTGTTGAAGTAGTCTTCCATTCCGGTTCCGTTGATGGATTGCGCGGGCGGTTTCTCCATCAACAAAAAACATGTCGTCGCCCTCGCCCCACCATCCAGTGGAGAGCCCAAACACGTTCAGGATTGTTCCCACAAATTGGCCCTTGCCCTTCGCCTCCATGAACACGTAGTTGTTCTTGCCATGCACATTCTTGCCGCCTGATTCAGACTCAGGAATGGCCCGTGTCACCTGGCGCCTCCATTGGGCATGAAAACGGCCTTTGTTCGACACGCCCCGCGCATCGCTGAACTCCTGGTAATCGATATGGAAGTAGAGATTAGGCACGTCCTGCACTCCCTCATTGGTCAAGGTGACACGCGCTCCATTCCAAATGCCATCTCGAAGTAACAGTTCATGGCGCGATCCTGCACGGTGATGGGACCACCAGGATTGGTATTTCTGGCCGCGATGTGCGCCGGGAACATCTTCGTACTCGAACCCGGTTCCGAAGAAATCTCCGATAGGAACTTCCACGCTCGGCTCGGTTTCGCCATCCCATGTACATCCGGAGCACCAGCTCGCGCAAATGAAAGGGACTGGGCGAGTTGATGGTGAACCAAATATGCCGGATGGAGCCTGCCCCGTGTATATCCGCGAGCTTGACCGTGGACTTGGCCTTCACTTCGACCCAGTCCGCATTGCCGCCGGAGCGGTCGGCACTTGACGCTCGCCTCGAAACCGCGTCCGCCCAGAGTAGTTGCGTGGGGAGGAGGTTGGCTTGGGGCCACAGTTTGGCGCGCGCACAAGTGCAGGAGATTTACCGCTGTCTTCAGTGGTGTCCTTACAGCTGCGTTTGTGATCGCACTCTACCTCGCTGTTCTTCGACCGTCTCTTTCTCTGCGACTGGCTGATGCAGTTCCGGCTGGATCATACGGGATATTGGCAACTTGCAACCAGCTCGCGAATCGCTTACAAGGAGTATGCCCCGCCCTCCGGCGAATTCGAGATTGTGGAATTAGCCATGCAATTCGGATACGCCTTGCTACGCGGAAGCTCGGCGTCTTGACGCTCCTGCGAAAAAAGAACGTCAATGGCAAGATGCATTTTGATGAAGGAGAGAATATTCATGGTACGTGGAAACGACGTTCTTTCCGGACTTCTCTTTTGCCTTACCGCGGTGGTCGCACTTCCACAAACAATTCCATCGATCCCTGGGCTTCCACGCACACTCACCTGGCAGAACATACCCAGCTCATGGCACATGGACAAGGCGAATGTGCTGACGATCTCTGCGGGAGCAAAGACGGATTGGTTCGTCGATCCGTTTGACGGCACAGTCGCCAAGAACGCCCCGATCCTACTGTTTACCCCTGATTCCGATTACGTCTTCGGTGCACGAGTTACGCTGAAATTCATCACTAAATGGGACGCCGGCGCGCTCATGCTCTGGGGCGACGATCATCACTGGGCGAAGCTCTCCTTCGAGTTGTCGCCAGGGAAGAAGCCCACACTCGTTACCGTGGTCACGCGAGGCCTCTCGGACGATTGCAATTCCAGCGAAGTGCAAGGAGATGCCGTCTATCTGCGGCTTGCGAAGAGCGGCAGGACCTATGTTTTCTACTTTTCGACACACGGACGCGATTGGCAAATTCTTCGCACGTTTAGCTTGGATACGGAGCTTCCCATCCGCGTCGGTTTTGAGGCGCAGTCTCCGGCAGGCTCAGGTGCCGTGGTGAAGTTCTCTGCGATCACCTATGATCCCCATCGCATCGGCAACATCTACAAATGACGGCGGCGGACCACATTCAAACGACGCTGGATATCTACACCCAAGGCGGGAGTGGCGCAGGATGATGCGGCAACCCCGACAAGCCCAAGGACTGCGAGTGCGCCAAAAAAGAGGTTCCGGGTCTCGGAGCCGTTGTTCCCTGTGTATGCGCGGCTGACAATTCGCCCTAAATCACTCGCGACCGCCAATCGAGTTTCCGAGGAGAAGTAACGCAGCTACGGCAATCTCGCGTGTTCCCCCTTTGGCCTCTTTGAGCAGACGGACGCTGGGATTGGCGTCTTTCCAGAACGCCAGAAAGTCTCTGTAAATGGCGAACGCCTGCGCCGCGCGGCATCGGCATCGGGCGTTTGCTTGGAAACAAGTTTTGCGGATGGCGAAGGCTCAATTAAGCCTTCCTTAAGGTGATTGTATCTAGCTTTCTGACCAAGCCTTGCGCGGTCACTCGTCCGCGACGATTGAGATGTACGCAATGCTTGGAAGGCTTTTGTGACACGCGACGGGTTGGCGTCCCTGAAGCGCTATTATGGCTGGGTCCGTGGACGCCCGAAGATAGTCGGACACGTGGAACAATTGTTTCTTAGGAAACGTGCAGTCAGACGCTGGGCAGCCGCGTAGTGTGCCGTCCCATTTAATTCTTCACAGCGCTGCACCTTGTCGAGTATAACGTCCGCCGTAGCCTTCCAGAGGAAGGGCTTAGGATTGTCGTTCCAGACGACCAACCACTTGTAGATAGCGCGCTCCAACTCTTGAACACTGCGAAAGGTTCCTCGGGATCATCCGTTAGGCAACTTCCGATGACTTTCCCATTCAGGATGTTGAAAGCAGCAAACAGTGTGGTCGTCCCATACCGCTTGTAGTCGTGCGTCTGCCGTTCTGGCAACCCCGGCCGCAAAGGCAAGATGGGAGCGCTGCGGTCCAACGCCTGAATTGGACTCTTTTCATCCACACAAAGCACCAGGGCTCGATCCGGAGGGTTGAGGTAGAGCCCGACCACATCCCGCACCTTCTCTTCGAACTTCGGATCGTTGGAAATCTTAAACTTTTCGACGCGAGTGGGCTGTACGTCATAGCGTTGCCAAACCCGCTGCACCCTCATCCGGGAAATTCCCAGCTTGCGGGCAAGCCCGCACGCTCCAGTGGGTACCGTCGGGGGCTTCAGCGTTGTGTCCAATATCTTCTGTTCCAACTCCGGAGTCAGCACGGACCGTGACCGGTTCCGCTTTTGCCGCCGGCGAAGGGCCTCGACGCCTCCGCCGGCCAACAGCGCGCGAGCAGCAATCACGCTGGGACGGGACAAGCCGGTCTGCTGTGCAATCGCCTGGTTAGGAACACCCTGGCTGGCCAGCAGGATGACCTCACACTTTCGGGCCAGCTTTTGCGGCGTGGTCCCGGCACGAAGCAAGGACTCCAACTGGCGCTTCTGGCCATCGTCGACCGCCAGTCCGGCGGCACCGGGGAACATACCCGCATTAGAACCCGCATCCCGTTGTTGTCAAGTATTATATGGGACGGGACAGTAGATTGGGCAAGAGATGTTTATTGGGCACAGGGTTCGCAGCTCTACGGTGCTGATGCGAATGTTGATTCCAAGAAGGGCATCCGGGGATGGCTGCTCTTTGTGGTTCCGGGAGTGAACTCTATCGACCCTGGGGAAAAAGCTGAACTCAAGCTATTAATCAGAGATTCATGGGGAGGGCGACACACGATTAAGGTTCATCAATCGTTTCGAAGGCTTTAATGCACCGTTTCACGATGAACTCATAATCTTCCGGCCCCAGAGTTCAGCAAACCACTTCACAGACCTCCCGCAAAAAACAGGACGCACGGAATGAGTACTGTCGATTTGCTTCGCGCCGTCTTCTGTTTTGTGCTTCCTTACGCCCCGACAACTCCAATCTCCTGCGTTTCGGCTGAAAGGGGGCGATGCCGTTCATCGAATCCCTTGACGATTAGCCAAATGGCCAGAGCAAGGTAAGCGGGAGCCAATGGCATGGCCAATCGCGTCTCGGGCGGATATCCCAATAGGCCCCGCAAGCTGACTCCTGTGATCTGAAACACGCTCGCCACCGCTCCAAACCCGGCCAGTGCGCGCGGAACGAGACGGAAGCGGAACAGCAGACTGTAGAGCAGCAAGATCCAACTACCCACGACAAGCAGGCAGGAATAATGTGCCCACTTCCGAGCCGAGCCGACCACGATAGCCAGCGCTTGGAAAGTCTCGGCCTTCGCGGTGCCCGCCCTTGCATAGTCCTGGCTCAGAGAAAGCATGGACAGGATGTGTGCGTTGTCCACTGCCTGCAAAGAAAAACTGGCCGCTGCGAGCGCTAGGAGGCAGAACGCCATCGCGGAGCTGTACCGGCGAACGACCGGCAATACGGCGCCGGCGATCCCGATTGCGATCGCGCTGCCCACGAACAAGAGGAGAACTGCAGCGCGTACCTGATTAGCAACGCCCGCTGCACTGGTAAGGAAGCCCCGCGGGTTTACCAGCGGATGCAGCAAGATGAACGGCACGATAAGTCCCGCCGCCAAATGTAGGAGCAACAACACGCCGACGATTCGGCCAACGCTCTTTTCCGATCTCATCCTCGCCTCCCAATCACCTCGGACTGCTCCTTCCATCGCTCGCCATTCACGCCCATCGCCAGCGGCCACAGCGTCGACGCCCTTCTCCAACGATGCCGGGGAGCATGTTGTACGGCGAGAGATAGTTGCGAGCCGCGCTGACATAAAGGTCAGCCGGCCCAGACCGGCAAACATCATCAGCACGCCTAGGATGCGGGGCAGGAAGATCGACCTGAAGATCAGGTAGCCGATCAGGGGGCAATAGAACCCGAAAAATACCAGGCCGTTGATGCGGAGGGGGGCGAAAGGAGCTAAGCGCCCCAACGGCGCATCCCACCAGGCCGAAGCATGCCGCGAGCAAAGAGACGCTCCGGTTCACTGCCTTGAACAGGTGATAGAAGAGCAGGATCACTGCGACCTAGGACGCCGTGGCAGCGAGGTTGGCTACAAGCCTGCCGTTGACCGACATGAGGGCGAGCATTCCCGTCACAAAGGTAAGCAAATAAAACACACCGGCAATCCTGGCCTTGAAACGCGGCGATGCTTCTGCCATCCACTCCAGCACGACTGCTGTGTTCATAATCGTTTCTCCTTACGACGAAGACGATGCGAATCAGATCGGTCCCTGAGAGCGGCGCAGCCGGACCGCTGCCGCAAGGAATGCCGCGGCGACTGCCAGGCCGATCCACAGACCCGGGCTGATCAGGAACTCGCCCGGAGTGAAGTGCATCAGCGGATCCATCGAGAGGCTACCCGTCATGAAGTCCCCACCGCCCCCACCACCGATCATGCGGTTGGCCAGCATCGTGCCGAAATGCGTAGTGTTGAACGCAATCTTCTCGACCACGCCGATCGCAAGCAGTGGCAAGCCGGCCCATAAAAATGGCACGCGCCGTGCCCACGCTGACACCAGCAGCAGCCACCCATAGATGGGCGCGTACCAGAGCCCATGAACAGTGAGGAGGTGGTAGAGCAGCATCAGCCACGTCTGGAACAGCGACCCGTGGGCCCATAGCGTGGTGACACTCAGACCGCTCCCGAGCAGGACTGCGGTGCTCACCAGCAGCATGATCCACTGCATCACAACGGTGATCGCGAAGGTGACCAGCGGGAGGATTACGACCGGGGTGATCGCCTTCGAGAGCACGGTCGTGAGATCGGAAACCGGCAGCGACTTCCAGAACAGGATGCTGCGATCTCGACGTTCTCCGTACAGCGCGTCGAGACAGTAGAACACCCCGACAACCAGAGTGGTCAGCATCATCAGACCCGAAGCGATCAGGTACGGCTGCGCGATCAACTCGTGCTGCCGCATGGGGTCGAGCGCTGACGCGGCGCGCATCTTGCCCGGCAGATGGATCGTGCTGATCAGGAAGCCGAACAGAAACACTGCCGCAACCGCCAGCGGCGCGATATAGATCGAACGGTTCTCCCACAATTCGCGTCGCACCGACCAATACATGGGACGAGCCGCTGGCATGACCGCGGGCGCGATTACCTGCGATTCGATGGGAGACCCGGGTATGGCGTTCGATTCCGCATTCATCTCGCTACTCCTTGTGCACGGCAGGCCTGATTCTCCATCACGGCAACGAACAAGTCGGCGATGCTGGGCGTGCGCACATCGCCAAGCGCGGCGAGTTGCTGGCCATCGACGCGATCGAACAGCAGGATGCTGCGACCGAGCACCTGGCGCTCGTGCATCGGCTGGAGCGCCCGTGCCGCGGCGGCCTTCTCGGGGTGCACCACCACTTCCACATAGCGCGACTCCACTTCTTCCATGCTGCGGTCGAATACGATACGGCCGCGGTCGATGAACATGACATCGGTGAGGACGTTCTGGATCTCTTCCACCTGGTGTGTCGCTACCACGATGGTGCGGTTGCGATCGAAGTAGTCGTTCAACAGGGAATCGTAGAACTGCTTGCGATACAGGATGTCGAGGCCTAGCGTCGGCTCGTCCAGCACCAGCAATTTCGCGTCAATCGCCATCACCAGCGCGAGGTGCAGTTGGGTCACCATGCCCTTGGACAATTCTCTGACTTTGCTGGAGCGTCGGATCGTGGTCTTGGCAAGAAAACCTTCCGCCTTGGCACGATCGAATCGCGGGTGCACACCGGCGACGTAGTCGAGCGCCTGCGAAACCCGTATCCAGCGCGGCAGCACGGCGACATCGGCAATGAAGCAGACATCGCGCATGAGCTGATCGCGCTCGCTCCAGGGGTCGCGTCCGAGCACGTTAAGTTCCCCCTGATATGGGGTGAGGCCGAGAATCGCGTTCAGCGCGGTGGTCTTGCCTGCGCCGTTGGGACCAACGAGTCCGAGGATGCGGCCCTCTTCAACCCGCAGATCGACGCCGCCCAGCGCGACCGTTGTGTCGTAGGCCTTGCGCAGACCGCGGGCTTCTATGCATGCCATGGCTTCAGCGCTCCTCCTCCGGGGGATCGGGCTTCGACGGCGCGGCCTTCAACGACGGCCGCGAGTCATTCAGGAGCTCTTCCGCCTTCAGGCCAAGCCGCTGGATGGTGGCCTGGATCCTCGGCCACTCTTCGCCCAGGAACTTCTGCCGCTCGCCCTGCAGCAACAGGCTGCGCGCGCCGGCATTGATGAACATGCCGCGGCCGCGCCGCGTCTCGACCAGGCCCTCGTCCACCAGCTGCTGGTAGCCCTTGAGGACCGTGAGCGGATTCACTCGGTACTCAGCCGCGACGTTGCGTACGGAGGGCAGCGGATCGCCTTCCTTGAGCACTCCGTCCAGGATCATCGCGACGACACGATCGCGCAGCTGGCGGTAGATCGGCTGATTGTCGTTCCACTCACGGTCCATCGGTTTTCCACGTAGACCTTAGCAGAGATACCGCGCACCTTAGTTGGTCCGGTGCAGGTCGAAGTGGGCGTGGATCGGCTTGTCCTTCATCATGAACGTCCAATCCTCGGTGTGATGGTTGGCGTCGATGATGGTGAACACCGAATGGTGCATGTGGTACTCCGTGCTCCCGCTAATGTCCTTGAAGTCGAACTCGACCGACTTGCCGTCGGGCGACATCTTGCCGGTCATGCGCGGCCGGTTCCCCGCGTCGCAATAGTGAACCAGCGTGAGCTGGTCTCCGTCCACGTAAAGCATCGTGACCGGATGGTCGTACTTTGTCGCATCCAACGGCGTTCCTGCTTCTTGGAACTCGTGCACGAGGACGTTTCCCCGCGAGGTCACGCGCAGCGAGGCGTGCATCGGCTTGCCGCCTGACATCTCTGGCATCTCCGGGACGGTGACGGGGCCTTCCCACTCTCCCGCCAGGCTTTTCATGGTTGCGAAGGACTTCTGCGCCTCGGGCGGAACAGGAGCCACGGAGGACTTCTGCGGGTCGGACTGCGCGAAAGCCACGGTGGAGAGCGACATCAGGACAACGGACAGCACAAAACAAAGGGATTTCATGTTTCATTCTCCTCAAGAAGTTCATTTCTTCTTTGCTCTCGGTCCAGGGTTATTCGCTGGCGCCGATCAGCTCCGATGAACCGGGGGGCAACACTGTTATAGTTAACTATAACACTATTCAACATGTCAAGCTGTTTCTTATTTTTCTTGCCCGCCGCCATCCGCATGAGGACAAAGGTCTCTCGTGGCCCGTTGGCGCAAACAGTGTTGAAAAACTCTCTCCCGCGAAATTCGCAAAAAAAAATCGCGTCAGGATGCCCTACAAACGACTTCCTCGGTTTTCCTAGACATTTTCCATCCCCAAAATTTTGGTCATTTTGAGGAAAATGCAGAGCATTAATGGACTTTTTCAACACCCAAGCCTGTTAACAACATTTGCTACTAGGCAGCAAGCAACGACAAGGGTTTTTTTCTGCTATTGCACTTTCGCTTCCTCGGCCTTGGCTTGCTTAAGGATGGGGATGTCGGTTCTTATGACGGGATCATTGAGTTTCACGCGGCGTCCGGAGTGCGCGGCAAATTTCGTCGGCGGCGATCTGGTTGCCACGGATTGAAGGATGCGTCGGATCGGCAGGAATCTTGTCGTTATGCAGGTATAAGTCTTCGGATCTGTGTTCACGATACGCGGGAAGCAGGTCGACCAGCGTCGCTCCTGCAGCAGCAGCATATGCCCGCAATCGACGCTGGGGCTCACCGGAGGCCGCCTCATCGCCGAGTCGCAGATGAGTCTTCTCTCGATAAAACCGGAGTTCAGCCGCGGACATCTGCATCTGCATCGGGAAGACCACAACAACGAGTTCGTACCCGTGTTCTCGGCAGAACGTGAGAATGCGCGACAGCATTCCCAAGCTTGATTCCCACGCATGTTTCTGGTATTCCGATGCTGGCGCCAGTGCCACGAAGTCCGAGCCGCGGACCTCGTTGATGTCCAAGATCCCGGAACCATAGAGAAATGACTTCAGGCGTGGGTAGCAGAACATGTACAGCTGAGAGTGGCGTAGTAAGAACCTGCTGAAGCTGCGGGTCCGTGGCATGTTTCTGCCGTGCTGGTGTGCACCAATCTCCGAAACCGAGCCCGACTCGGAATACACAAGGATGTCATTGAGACTCAGCCCGATGAGGACAACGTCAGGGTGGACCAACTCTGCTTTTTCATTGAGAAAGTGGAAGTAATCGCTGAGCGATCCACCCAGGGTCCCACCATTGAGAACTTCGTATCGCGCCCCTCCGAAAACACCTTGATTCAGGCACCTCTCCAGAATTTTGGCGTAAGTATCTTCAACAGGGATTCCATACCCAAAAGTGATCGAATCACCGACGGCCACGATGCGGATGGTACGCGGCGGCTTAGGAACGCTGACCTCGTCTCCTCGCAAACCGAGGCTGTTGATAGCAACCGGCACACCAATGAACCGGGTGTGGCTGCGAGGGATGTTCTCAACAAAATGAGGCGCCGTGCTTAGGAGTCGCCGAAAGGGTTGACTGTCCCAAAAGCCAAGGTCCTGGGGATTGGCGATTCGAATCCCGGCTTCAAGAAGCATGAGGGTGATGCAGATGCTAACCAGAGAGATACCCAGATGTTTCAAGACATATCGCAAAACCTCATCTCCTAAGTTCGGAGAAGACAAGATACGTCGGCTCTCTGCACGTGTCAAAAAATGGAACAGGTGCATTGCGTAGGTTCTCTGGGTTTGAAGTAGAAAGATGTTTTGCTGCAAAGCTGAGCCAGTCGGAAGCCACACCAATCGTTTGGCTCCGCGAGAAACAGCATGCTTGTATGCGCTCTCTCTCGAACCGATTGTGAGCAATCCCGCGGATCTTTCAAGACTTCTTGCTGCTTGTGGGTCTTAGAAATGACTTGGTGCATTTCAAGTCGCGTGAGACTGTCGATTTAAGCCTCTCTCCGGAAGAGATACATCAAAAACTGATTGGCAAGTTTAGGTCTAAAAATATTCTCGCCACAAGTGTCGAGAGCGTTCTTACACCTTGGACGCAGCTAACCACTACGAAGGCTGTGGCGCTATGGTCTTGCCAGACCGCCGCTCGGATGGTCGTTGACTTCGTTCCAAAGTTCCCGAAGGCGGATGATCCTGCCTCCGCCCTCTCAGTCCTGATTGCCATCGCCCTCACGGGGGTTAGCTTACTTGTTTTGCTTGGTCGCAGATGAGGGTAAGTCTACCCAGCCGCCGTTACGCTGCTTTCTTCTGACCTTTCACTTTCGCCCACCATGCGCGTTGAGCAGCCGCCATCTTCCTCCGCGCTGCTGCTGACGCCGTTCGCTTGGGTCTCGTCACTTCCGCTTGGCCGTTCTGCTTGGCCCATCGTGCTTTCTGTGCGAGGCTAATTTTCCTACGAGCGGCAGCCGATAGAGTGTGCCGTCGGCCGCCTAACTTCGAGCTTCCCAACGCCGCCAGTGCGGCACGAAACCTGCCAACTTCATTCTCAGCTCTTGCCAATTCTTTCCTCAACTGCTGAACTACCCCAGACACGTTTCCCATTGAGTTCACCCTCGGCTCAGGATCATAGTACTCCTCTATCTACTCTGTCTTCCTGGAGAGGCGTTGTTCGTTTGCACAGAAAATGGATTTCGCTGATCAGGCAAACGAAACCACGTGCGTCCATTTTGCCAAATTGAGACCGATGACCCTCGCGCTCAGGAACGGCTTCGGGCAGTTACCGGCGAGGATTATATTCAAAGTTTATTCAAAGTCTACCAAGCCGTCGCGGTAGTCGATCTTGATGTCGAGCAGGTGCAGCAGCGTAAAGCCGAGAATGCCGGACACTTCGGTACTGAGCGACCAATTGGGATTCCTATGGATGCTTTTGTTTAACAGGGGAGCAGGAGAAAAAACAAAAATAGCATTATCACCTCTTGATACCCGCCAAAGAGCTTGTCCTGTGTTGTCTGGTCACGCATCCGAAGCCTCCCTTTTGATGGCCATCAAATTAGCACAATAAAACGGATTGCCGCACAGCCCACTACGAGAAGAGCCGATCCTGAATCTGCGTAAGGTCCACGGGGGCAGAGCATTCCTCGTCGTCGTTGGCCGCGTGATTTATCCGAGTGCTAACGGGATAGCAGCGCATCAGCCGGGCATCGCAGGGTCTCAGCATATCGGCAGCCGCACTGACATCATTCATGACGGGATCGAGCCACACGTCGTAGCTGTCCGAATCAAACCGTTCCTGCGCAGAGCCGAAATTCCAATGGGCCTACTGCCTCGTTCTGCGCTATGCTTTCCCCGTTGGACACGTGGAGGTCACCGCATGACAGACGAAGATTCAACAGAGAACGTGCTCCGTCCGCTAGGCAAACCGGACCCACCGAAGCCTAAATCTTCACCTCTCAAACCTATAAACCTGCCTAACTCGAAACCTGACAAGCCGACACCTGAGAAGCCCAGACCCTGATGCGCCGGGAGCATCACGTACCCAATTCACAAAACTGTGACCAACGTTATGGGGCGAGAAGGCAAAGAGATATGATTCGGTGGCCCTCGCCCCACATACCATAATCAGACAGAGGGCCTGGGCGCGAGGCAAGGAATTCTGACCTGGTGGCCCAGGTCACAAAGTTTGATCTAGATCGTCAGGCGGCCCACATCCATTCCTACATAGGCAACAAGAGACTGAGACCAATATGTAAGAAGACTTTCTGCAATGAAACAATTGCGTCCACTCTCACGGAGTGAGTTGTAGCCACAGCAAAATTGATCTTCTGTAGGCAGAAGGCAATGGTCCGCGCTGGGTGCTCGACACTCTGGGAGAAACCATGATGCTTTAAGCAGCAAATCTTTGTCATCCTCTCTGTTAGTCATGGTCGCAGGCAGACCGCGCAAAGTTGTCGGTTGGAATCCGGCCAGGAAAAAGTCTTCGACAAGATTCGCGAAGGCACAGCTAAGAATCGCGCTCAGTTCTACCAAGACATCACGTTGCCCTTCTACGGCTATAACCGTCCGGGAGCGAAGATTTCTCAAGGTGTCAGAGACAACTGGTGGAGGCAGGGAATGATGGGCGGGATCAAGGCCCAGTATGACTGCATCAAGGCCTTCTCTGAAACAGACTTTACGGAAGACCTCAAGAGAATCGATGTTCCCACGCTCGTCATGCACGGAGGACCCCTTTCGGCGAAGCTGCTGAAAAACGCGACGACGAAGTTCTATCCCGGCTTCCCTCATGGCATGCCAACTACGAATGCGGAGCAGATCAATGCCGACATCCTCGAATTCGTAACAGCATCTCAGGTCGCGGTCGCACCGGCCGCGTGAAAGCCCTGAATTATGAGGATGGGTGAAGCGTAACCCATCCTAGCTCGCCTCCTTTGGCGAACTAGGGATGGGTCGAAGAAGAGTGGTCAACAAGCCGGGATCAGTACCGAGAAATCGGCTCTTAGCCCCGGTGGTTCAAAAGGGTCTCTCCGCAGCAGCCGCCAGTGCGTGAATCCATTGCCCGACAAATTAGCCGCCGTGCTGGTCAGCCCGGTATACCTTCTGACCCTTCGTTCAGAGGCTAACTGCGTCAGTCCCATCCGGCGTAGCCGGTCGACGTAACGGGGTTCCACTCCCGAAGGTAAAATTCATCGCCCCCGCGCAACCCATCTCATAAATGCCTCGAGCCCGAAGCTTAATTCTGACCGTCTCGCTTTTGTGGTTCAACTTCCGGATTGCTCGTGACTCGAGAGCAACGCGGTAGTGTTCAGCTTGTACAAAGCTCAAATGAGTGCATTGGCGATTTTGAGTCAACCGATTTGATTCAAGCGAGGAAGCGTTCTGTTGTCCAGATTTCAGAGTCACGACCTGGGCACTTTGCATCGATCCGCCGTTTGCCAAATTGATTCGGGGTAGCCGGTTTGCTAAGGTCGTCGTTATGTCCGAGCGTTCCACCGAGCCGATACGAGAATTGCTCGACTCCCTTTATCGCGTGGATTCAGGACGAATCCTGGCAACTCTGATCCGCTTGCTCGGTGATCTTGATCTTGCCGAGGAGGCGATGCACGAAGCCTTTGCGGCTGCGCTGAGCCTGTGGCCGAGGAGTGGAGTACCCGGCAACCCGCGACCATGGTTGATTTCGACGGCCCGATTCAAAGCCATGGATACTCTGCGTCGACGGGCAAGATTTGATGCGTCTCAAGACGAGCTCGTGCGATATCTCGAAGCACAATGGAGTTCGGCGGAAAGGTTCAATGAAGAGGACAGCCTTGAGGATGATCGGCTGCGCCTGATTTTTACCTGCTGTCATCCATCTCTAGCGCCGGAAGCGCGCGTTGCGCTCACCTTGCGTGAGGTGTGCGGGCTGACAACCGAGGAGATAGCAAAGGCCTTCCTCATCACTCCGCGTACGCTGGCGCAGCGCATTGTACGCGCAAAGGCAAAGATTCGCGAGACACCGATTCCGTACGAGGTGCCGACGCCGCAGGAATTGCCGGAGCGGCTGGGCGCGGTGCTTCAGGTTATCTATCTCGTCTTTAACGAGGGTTATTCGGCTGCGGCGGGAGCGGAGGTAACGCGGGCCGAGCTAACCGGCGAGGCGATTCGACTGGGCCGCTTGCTGACCGAACTCCGGCCAGAGCCGGAAGTCATTGGGCTGCTTGCCCTGATGTTGCTACACGAATCCCGTCACGCCGCGAGAACTTCTCCGACCGGAGAGCTGATTTTGCTGGAGAACCAGGATCGCTCGCTCTGGAACCGAGAGCAGATCGCGGAGGGAGTGGCATTGCTGGAGAAAGCCCTGAAGTCCCGCCGCTTCGGCTCCTACACACTGCAGGCTGCGATTGCGGCCGTTCATGCGGAGGCGGAATCGGTCGCGGTGACCGACTGGCGGCAGATTGTTGTGCTTTACGACCGACTGGTACCAATTCAGCCTTCGCCAGTTGTACAGCTAAATCGTGCCGTGGCCATTGCAATGCGCGATGGTCCAGAGGCCGGTCTGGCGCATATCGACGCGGTGTTGGAACATGGCGAATTGGCAAATTATTACCTGGCGCATTCCGCCCGCGCAGATATGTACCGCAGGCTCGGCAGGACGGCTGAGGCTCGGTCCTCTTATGAGAAAGCTCTGGCCCTGACCCAACAGGAACCAGAGCGGCAATTCCTGCAAGAGCGGATTCGGCAGTTGAAATAAAAAAAGACTCGTCAGAAGCCGATGCGGATATTGAGATGACCAGGCGCAAAGCATAGTTCTAAAACGCGGAAGAAGAAAAATTTCTTGGACGATTTGTCGAATTCCGGTCCGGCCGTTCGACTATATCGTGAAGGCAGGGCAACCGGCCCGCCCGAAGACCGTTACAGGAGAATGGAGAAATCATGACGCAGTATTTGGTTGCTATTCACCACCCCGACGACTACGACCCGTCCGCAGAGGACGAAGCGATGTCCCGCGATATCGACGCGCTCAACGATGAGATGGTGGCTGCCGGTGTCAGGATTTTCGTGGGCGGCCTCTCCGCGGCCAGCAGCGCGAGGTCGCTGCGGGCGCAGCCCGATGGTAAGGTTCTGATCACCGACGGGCCGTACCTGGAGACCAAGGAGCACATAGGCGGTTTTTGGGTGCTGGAAGCCGCTAATCTGGATGATGCACTTGCGTGGGGGCGCAAGGCTGCCGTCGCCTGTCGGGCGCCGGTCGAGGTGCGCCCGTTTAACTGACGGAGGACCCAACGGAAGCAACTCAGCGGCAGTGACAACACTGTCGAGGAAACTGGGGACAGACGGAACGTTCCCCAATTTTTCGACGAATGGAGATTGGTGAACGTCCGGCCTGCCCCCAGTTTCTCCGCGCGGATCTCTGTCGCAGATTAGGGGCGGATTCCGGAGGCCCGTGCTTCGTATGAGAAGACGCTTGACCTGGCGCGGCAGGAACCGGAGCGCCGTTTTCTCGCGAGGCGGCTCGAGGAATTGAAATAACAATATTTTGCCTCTGCTGTCGATTTTCTCTGTGCGCGACGACTATAAGATGAACGATCCAGCGGGCAAGGCTGCGCCGCTGGCTCCCACCAAGAGGAGAAGAACAATGAAATACATCTGTTTGGGCTACATCGAGCCCGGCAAATTCGAAGGGATGACCGAGGACGAGCGACACGCAACGTTCGACGAATGCTTTGAGTACAACGACCATCTGCGCGCCAACGGACATCTTGTCGCCGAAGTACCTCTTCAGCCTCACGAGACCGCGTTGACCCTGTACTGGAAAAACGGCAAAGTCGCGACGACTGATGGCCCCTATGCGGAAACCAAGGAACAGCTCGGCGGCATTCAAATCCTTGAGGCACGAGACCTCAATCATGCCGTTCAGCTTGTCTCACAGCAACCAGGCTTTAAGTATGGACTTGGACCGATTGAGATACGGCCGGTTATGGATTTGAGCGAAACAATAAAGGAGAGTGAGCAGCGACGACGGCGAAAGGAGACCTCGCGATGAAGGCGGCCACGAAGGAAAGTTCGTTTAATTAGAATGACGCAAAACGGGTGTGAAGCTAGGGAATGACTCTGTCGCTTGGGAGACTGACTTCCGGAAGGGAAGAGCAAAATTATGTCATTCGTTAACGATCTGAAAGTCGCATTCCGCTCGCTGGCTCGAACCAAAGGACTTGCGCTCACGGTGGTGCTGAAGCTAGCGCTTGGCATCGACGCCAACTCCGCCATCTTCACGCTGGTGCGCGGCGTGCTCCTCAAACCTCTCGTTAACCGCGACGAGGACCGGCTGATCTATATCCGTCAGAGCGCCCCTGGAGTCGGCGACGACAACACAACCTTCTCCGTGCCCGAAATCCAGGATTTGCGCGCCGGCGTTAAAACCCTGAGCGCGTTCGGCGATTTCTCGACCGTCGGTTTCACCATGATCGACCTGGGTCAGCCTCGCGAAGTTCAAACTGGCGTCGTTGGCGGCAACTACTTCGATGTTGTGGGCCTTCACCCCGTTCTCGGTCGTCTCATCGGACCTCAAGACGACGGCCCCAGCGCGGCCGGCGTCGTCGTTCTCACGTATCGTTTCTGGACGACCACTTTTAAGAAAGATCCTTCGGTCATCGGCAAAGCCATGCGCCTTGATAGCGGTGTCCTTGGCAATCGGTCTGCCACCGTCATCGGTGTCCTCGAACCCTGCGTCGCATATCCCCAAGACACCGAAATCATCGCCAATGTCGTCACCAGCCCGCACCATCTCCGCCACCATGGTCACCGGCCGTATCCATCGCATGACTGAACTCTTTGGCCGTCTCGCTCCCGGTGCCACCCTCGATCAAGCTCGCGCCGAGTTGCGCTCCGTCGACGGGGCTATGATCCAGGAACATCCCGAAGCATATTCGCCCAAAGCGGACTTTCAGATCGGGGCGAAGCTGTTTCACGACCAGATTACCTCGGGCGCCCGGACCGTGTTGCGGTGCTGCTCGCAGCCTCAGTACTGGTCTTCGTCATCGCGTGTTCCAACGTCGCCAACCTGATTCTCACACGGACGGTTCGCCGCGAAGGCGAGCTGACCATCCGTGCGGCACTCGACGCCAGCACAGGCACGCTACGCCGCATGCTGCTGGCCGAAAGCCTTCTGCTTTGCAGCGCCCTTTGCCGCGGGACTCTGCGGCGAGCCAAAGCGACCAAACCATTAACCCTTCTAAGAATGAGGTGAGGAATGGAGGTGGGGCTGGATGTAAGTCACCACTCTCGCATCTCACGGAGGGGCGGGGAGATGCTTTTTCCCTTGACATCCTTTTTCATAGGATGAGCGTTATGGCGATATTGCAGCAACTACGACCCATGCGGACCATCGTCGATGTCACAAACGACCTGTTCTTGGTTCCGAGGAGAATCGTTGCAGACGTTTCAGCTCAGAATTGCGTTGGCGATCTTTCGCCAGTACGCCGACTCGTTGAAAACCGTATACGTAACGACTGTCTGACCGACAATGAACGCGGGAAGCACGTACAGGTAGACCCGGTGGACGCGCCTATTGACGACCATGTCGCGCCCTACCCCAAGTAAAATCAGGCAGGTCCACACCCGCGTAGAACAAGGTGGCAGCAGCCATTGCGGGAGCGCCCAAAGGCAGCTGCCGTCAGCGCACAGGTTGCGATTAACACTAGCCGACGATGAAACTCCGGCTTCTTCCGCCACCAGACGGCCAGCGCGCAGACCGGTGTGAAGCACACCATGTCAAATAGGGGGACCATCAGACCGGAGTCTGCGTTCCTGGAGTGCAACTGAAGGGCGTTGAACCGTGCCATGGTGATGGCGGTGCAGACGCCAAGTACCGGAATCGCAACGCCAAGGACCACGCCGAACAAACCGACCCGCCGATGCCACCGCACGTTGTGTGCTCGCACCAGTGCGGACTGCAAAATGAAAAATGCCAACCATCCCGAAAAGACTGCCGCATGAAAATAAAGCAGCGGCGGTCGGGGCACGAGAGGGTGAATCAGATTCTTTTCGACCGTGAAGCTGAAGCCGTACACAACGATCACGGGGATCAGCAAGGACATGAAGAAATAGAAATACTTGTCCAATATGCGTGCAGCGTCGGTCGTGACTGCGATTCGCCCCAGTGAACTCGACTTGATTGTGTCTTGTCGCGTAATAGAAGGCATGGTTCCAGATTCGATGGCACTGCCCGGTTTCCTCCCAAACGCTCAAGATTTGGGGGATAGAAAATGTCTAGGAAAACTGAGGAAGTCGTTTGTAGGGTATCCTGACGCGATTTTGTTCTTGATAATTTCGCGGCCAGGAGTTTTTGAAGCCACAGGCGTTTACACTCACAATCCGGTAACATCATCGGATGGTAGAAGTCCTCCCAGCTCCCTTAGTTTCGATTAGAATCGAGTTCCAGTTATGGTGAAGGTTTCGGTGTCGATTAGAGTGCCACCGGCTTTATAAATCTTTGCCGTTCCCGAACCACTAAAGGAATTGGTTGAACCCAAGGTTATGCCTGAGGTTCCGAGTATAAGCGCAGACAGGTTCCCAGTTGAATCAAAGACGAAGTTTTTCATTCTGAACGTGTAGGGAGGCGTTCCACCAGTGGAGCGCCACGTTCCCACCGCGGTTCGCTCAACGTACCCTAGACCATAGTATTCAACGGTCGTCCCACGTTGTTCGATGACCGTCCCGCCCTGGTTAAAGGCGAGCATGCCTATGTATTTGCAGTTGGCCGTGCACCCGCCGGTGACTGTCACTGTGAAATTCCAACTGCCTGCTAAAGGATTAGTGGTTTGGGCTAGCATAAAACCGGCAGCTAGTTCAATCGCGCCTAGAGTGGCAATTACACGCGCAATTTTCGCGAATCCTGGCAGCATATTGCCTCCTGGATGGAAAAGATTTGAGAAGGCTGGACACCGGGGGGAAATTCCCCGAGAGCCTCTCCGATGGGCCAATGACACTGCTAATGCTAGCACGCTCAAGTGTTGGGTTACACGAGTGACTTTTGTGAACAGGCGATAACGCTCATCGACGGGTTTTGAGATCGCGGTAGGGACAACCATCACTGGTTGCCCCCCGCACGGACCCGGACGGGCGCTCGTTAGCGCATCCGGTTCTTATCTCGGATGACTGGCGGCGAAGCGATCAGCGGGATAGGGATGGAGCACTCGCGGTTGAGGAAGCCATCGTTTGCCCAGCGTAAGCGTGCGGGTCCAGGAGAATCGATGCTGTTGGCTCCGGCGGCGAAGTGCGCGCCACCACAGTCCCAGCAGTCGGTCCCGGAACACCGCGAGGCTTTTTGAGGTTTCCTGGCACCGCATAGTAGTTGAAGTAGCCCTGCACGACCGATTTGAGCCATTCGCCAGTTTGGAGCACGGGATCGTGCATGCGCCTGTGGAGCTCCTGCTTGATCTGTCGCAGTCCGCTCGCATGCGCTTGCGGATGGTCGTGCGTCGCACTGTGAATCGCCCGATCCCGTTCTTCCCACTGATATGTTGGAAGCCCAGGAAATCGAACGTCTCGGGTTTGTCTTCTCCTCTACGTCTCCGGTTCTCTTCGGCAAACCGCCCGAACTCGATCCGGCGCGTCTTTTCTGGATGCAACTCCAGTCCAAACTTTCCCAGTCGTTCCCGTAAGTTCTCCAAGAAACGATCCGCATCCGCCTGGTGCTGGAATCCTAGGATGGTGCCATCCGCGTAGCGGATGACAACCACCTCGCCGTGCGCTGCGCCACACGTTCACCCAGAGATCGAAAGCGTAGTGCAGGTATAACGCAGAGTGTATTGTTACGCAGAGTTGCGGAACCCAGCGACAGCGTACCGCGGTTCCTGATTGGAGATCTGCTGATTTTGTGAACGGTACTACTCTGCATAATCCTGACGTCTTTCTGTGCCCGAGTATTCCGATCCAAGGCGGACGGCAGGTTTTCGTCAGTGACAGCGAGAAACAAGAGCGCCAACCCACGAGAAGACGACGCAAATGTCGATAGTCTCTATGTGCAGTAAGTTCTTGGGCTGGTGCGCCCAGGTTTAGTGCGCTTCCAGAGAGAATGAATCCCTTTCATTTTCAGCCGAGCCGTTATCATCCTCACCAGACAGGTTTGCAACCAGACCACATGACAGAGGTAGCGCCGATCCGACTTCAAGGCCACCGACAAACTGATCGCCTTGCTGAGGCAAGCAACTTTTATGCGGAGCAAAAAGCCCTCGAAATGACGGCTGGAGTGGCATGTCGGAAGGATACTCTTTGTAACAATACACTCTGCGTTATACCTGTAATGCTTTCGAAAGCATTACAGGTAGATATTCGCGAGGAGCGGTGAAATCACCGAGCCTTGCGGACTGCCTGTCTTCGTTTCCGACCATTCGCCTTCCTCTATCACTCCAGCGTTGAGCCATTTCTGGAGAGTTGCCCAGAATGAAAATCGGGCGTGTCTGGCGGTTTCGAGAATCGAGTCTGGACGCATGGATGTCAGCACGATTACAGTGTTGCAGCCACCCGAGTCCGAAAGGGGAAGCAATCCAATGAGGACTCGGTATCAGCACGGAAGCTTGCAACTCGACGAACGTAGGAACGGCCCCGATGTTTGGGTTAATCGCTGGCGCGAGTATTTGCCAACCGGCAAAACGCAGAGGCGGGGAGAGATGATCGGCACCATTGAGGAGTTCCCCACCAAAGCAGATGCGCTGAAGGCAAGCGAACACCTGCGCCTAACTGCCAACAGTGAGAATCCCAGAGCCCGAACTCTTTCGTTCGGCGCACTACTGGATCGCTATGCAAAGGAGGAAATGCCAGAACGTCACTCCACGAATTTGGCGTATCGGTCGTACATCGAAACACACATTCGGCCCAAGTGGGAAAGCACGCCACTCAGTAAGCTAGATCATAGTTCTCTAAATAACTAATCAATAGAAACCTCATCCATCTTGTACTTCCATCGGAATACCACCGGAGCGGCATTCACTTCTTGGAAATACAGGTGGATTCGCTGAATGAGTTCCTGTT
>Ga0207646_10000193_pt1 | contig 83049 bp, 71 predicted proteins | sample KBSK5502metaG_FD_184343 | JGI IMG/M metagenome (GOLD analysis project Ga0207646, IMG submission 184343) | Corn, switchgrass and miscanthus rhizosphere microbial communities from Kellogg Biological Station, Michigan, USA - KBS K5-50-2 metaG... | ecosystem: Host-associated > Plants > Roots >... | reverse complement strand
CGGCTCGGCGACCCGCAGGCGCCACGGCGTAAGCGCCGGCACGACGCCGCCGCCGCGGCCGAGCGCGAGCGCATGGCCCGGGTCGTGGACGACCTCATCGAGGCGGCCCGCGACGACGAGTACGGCACCGGCCTGGTGAGCATGCTGCGCGGCGAGGACTTCCACGACGCCCTGGTCGACCAGGCCGCCCTGCCCGGCACCGGCCCGGACCTGCTCGCCGGCCCGTTCGCGCACATCGTGGTCGACGAGGCCCAGGAACTGACCGGCGCCGAGTGGCAGATGCTGCTGGCCCGCTGCCCGTCCCGCAGCTTCACCATCGCCGGGGACCGCGCCCAGGCCCGGCACGGGTTCGCCGAGCCGTGGCAGGAACGGCTCGAGCGGATCGGGCTCGACCGGATCACCCTGGCCACCCTGAGCATCAACTACCGGACGCCGCAAGAGGTCATGGCGGAGGCCGAGCCGGTCATCCGGGCCGTGCTCCCCGACGCCAACGTGCCGGTCTCGATCCGCAGCACCGGCGTCCCCGTGGTGCACGGTCCCGCCTCGGATCCGGGCCCGATCCTCGGCACCTGGCTCGCCTCGCACGCCGAGGGGATCGCCTGCGTCATCGGCGACCCCACGTTCCCCGCGACACCCCGCGTCCGGTCGCTGACCCCCGAAACGGCCAAGGGACTCGAGTTCGACCTGGTCATCCTCGTCGACCCGGAGGCGTTCGGCCAGGGCATCGAAGGAGCGGTGGACCGCTACGTCGCCATGACCCGGGCAACCCAGCAACTGGTCATCCTCACGAGCCCTCGGGCGCGGGCGGACTCAGGTGACGGGGACTATCCGGGCGCCGGCCAGGCGGCCGTCGGTGACGTCGAGGAGCCCGAGCGTGCCGTACGGCTGCCGCCGCCGGTCGGTGGGTGACCCGGGGTTGAAGATCCGCTGGCCGTGACCGGTGTGGTCGAGCGGGATGTGGGAGGGGCCGAACACCACCAGGTCCGCGCCGGGGAACCAGCGCCGCAGCCGGGCCGGGCGCCCGCTGGTTGCTGGGCGGCCCCGGAGCCCGGCGGCCGGACGGCCGGGGGGCATGCCGCGACCTCGTATCGCATGTCCCGGGGCTGACCAGGCCGAACCCCGCCGGTTACTGTGGCCGCATGCCTGAGGGGAAGCAGAGCCTGGACATCGGCGGCACGACCGTGCTGGTCTCGAACCCGGGCAAGGTGTATTTCCCGCGTACCGGGCACACCAAGCTCGACCTGGTCCGGTACTACCTGGCCGTGGCCGGCGGCGCGCTGTGCGGCGCGGCCGGGCGGCCCAACGTGCTCAAGCGGTTCGTGAACGGCGCCGAGGGCGAGCCGTTCTTCCAGAAGCGGGCGCCGGACAAGCGGCCGGACTGGATCGAGACGGTGCTGCTCAGCTTCCCGTCCGGGCGCACCGCCGAGGAGGTCGTGCCGCGCGACGCGGCGGCCCTGGCCTGGATGGTTAACCTGGGCTGCATCGACCTGAACCCGCACCCGGTCCGGGCCGAGGACCTGGACCATCCCGACGAGCTGCGGGTCGACCTGGACCCGGTGCCGGGGATCGAGTGGCCGCAGATCCTCCAGGTGGCGCTGGTCGCCCGGGATGTGCTCGCCGATTTCGGGCTCACCGGGTGGCCGAAGACGTCCGGCTCGCGGGGCTTCCACATCTACGCCCGGATCGAGCCGCGCTGGGGGTTCACCGACGTGCGCCGCGCCGCCGTGGCGCTGGCCAGGGAGGTCGAGCGCCGCGCTCCCGACCTGGCCACCGCGCAGTGGTGGAAGGAGGAGCGGCACGGCGTGTTCGTGGACTACAACCAGAACGCCAAGGACCGCACGGTGGCCTCCGCCTACTCGGTCCGGCCGACCCGTGACGCGCGGGTGTCCATGCCGCTGACCTGGCCGGAGGTGCCCGGCTGCGACCCCGCGGCGTTCACCGTGGACACCGTCCCTGACCGGTTCGCGCGGATCGGCGACCCGTGGGCGGGCATCGACGACGCGGCCGGGTCGCTGGAGCCGCTGCTCGCCCTCGCGGCCGAGGACGAGGCGGCGGGCCTCGGCGACGCGCCCTGGCCGCCGCACTACGACAAGCAGGCCGGTGAGCCGCCCCGGGTGCAGCCGTCCAAGCGCCGGACGGGCGGCGCCGCCCCGCGGGCCGGGACCGTGGCGGAGGCCGCACCGGGCAAGTCGAGCGGCCCGACCGGCCGGCGCCGGTCCACCGTGCCGCTGATCGAGGTGGCCCGCGCGGCCACCCGGGACGAGGCGATGGCCGGGCTGGACCTGTGGAAGCAGCGGCACCCGGAGGTCTGGCCGTACCTGGAGCCCGCGGACGTGCTGGTGGACTCGATGCGCGGGCGAAGCTACAGCTGGACCCGGATCCGGCTGAACCTGCGGCACGTGCCGGAGGAACAGCGCCCGCCGCAGGAGGCGCTGGAGGTCGACTACGACCCGTGGACCCAGGGCGAGGGGCCGCGCCGCCGCGGCTGACCATGTGCTCCCGCGGCCGGCCACGAGCCGCCGGGCCGCGGCCGCGGTCAGCGCGGCGTGAGCGCCGCCAGGCACTCCACGTGGTGGGTCATCGGGAAGATGTCGAACGCCCGGAGCCCGTCCAGCCGCCACCCGTGGCCGGCGAACACGGCCACGTCGCGGGCCAGGGTTGCCGGGTCGCACGACACGTAGGCCACCATGCGCAGGCTCCCCCGCTGGCCCGGGCCGCCGCCCGGCGCGAGCAGCCGGTCGATGACCGTCCGGGGCACCCCGGTCCGGGGCGGGTCCAGGACGGCCAGCGCCGCCGGCGGCCAGCCGCCCCGGGCGAGCGCCTCCGCCGCGTCCGCGGCGCGCACCCGGGCCCAGGGTGTGCCGCGCAGGTTGTGCCGGGCGTCCCGGACCGCCGCCCGGTCCGAGTCCACCGCGATCACCATCCCGTCCGGCCCGACCGCGGCCGCGAGCGCCCCGGCGAACAGCCCGGCGCCGCAGAACAGGTCGAGCGCCACCTCCCCCGGCCGCGGCCGGAGCACGCCGAGCACCGCCGCGCTGAGCGCGTCCGCCGCCCCCGGGTGGACCTGCCAGAACGCGCCCGCGCTGACCCGCCACCAGCGCCCGGCCGCCCGCTGGCGCAGCGACCCGCGGCCGCTCAGCGTGGTGAGCCTGCCGCCGCGCCCGGCCGCCAGCACCGTGTCCGCCGCACCGGCCAGGCCGGCGCCCGCCGCACCGGCCAGGCCGGCGCCCGCCGCGCCCGGGCCGCCCGGCCTGGGCGCTGGGGCGACGATCAGCGCCCGCTCCCCCGCGGCCGGGGACACCATGGCCTCCACCGACCGGGCCGGTGCCCAGTTCCGCCCGGTCACCGCGCGGGCCCGCACCAGCGGGTGCGCGATCGGGCAGTCGCCCACCTCGACCACCTCGTGGGAGCGGTGCGCCAGTAGCCCGGCGGTGCCGCCGGGGTTCACCGAGAACCTGACCCTGGTCCGCCAGCCCAGCCCGCCGTCGTCGCCGGCCACCGGCTCGGCGATCACCTCACGGTCGATCCCGGCGATGCGCCGGAGCTGGTCGCGGACCACTTCGGCCTTGATCCGGCGCTGCGCCGCGAGGTCCGCGTGCTGCCAGTCGCAGCCACCGCAGCCGCCCGGGCGGGCGTGCGGGCAGCGCGGCTCCACCCGGTCCGGCGAGGCGCGCAGCACCTCGACCGCGTCCGCGCGGGCGAACGAGGCCGTGGCGTCGGTGACGCGGGCCCGGACCTGCTCCCCCGGCAGGGCGTGCCGGACGAACACGACCCGCCCGCCGCTGTCCCTGGCCACGCACCAGCCCCCGTGGGCCACCCCGGTGACCTCCAGGTCCAGCACTTCGACGGCGGCACCTGCGTCCATGACCCTCCCTGCCGGCCCGGGGCGGCAGCCCACCCGCAACCCCCCGGTGGCCTGCCCGCCGGACCCAGTATGCCGGCCTGGCGTGGTGCGTGCGCCGCGGGGGGATTACCGTGACGGGCAGCGGATTGTCTGGAGGCGGCCGTGCACATCGTGATCATGGGATGCGGGCGGGTCGGTTCCACGCTCGCCCACATCCTCGAAGACCGTGGCCACTCGGTCGCCGTGATCGACCAGGACCCGGAGGCGTTCCGGCGGCTCGGCTCGTCATTCAAGGGCAAGAAGGTCACCGGGATCGGCTTCGACCAGACCGTCCTGGAAACGGCGGGGATCCGGGAGGCCGCCGCGTTCGCGGCGGTGAGCAGTGGGGACAACTCCAACGTGATCGCCGCCCGGGTGGTACGGGAGTCGTTCGGCGTGGAGCGGGTCGCGGCCCGCATCTACGACCCCCGCCGTGCCGCGGTGTACCAGCGGCTCGGCATCCCGACCGTGGCCACCGTGCGCTGGACGGCGGACCAGATGCTGCGGCGACTGCTCCCCGAGGGCGCCGACGCACTGTGGCGGGATCCCACCGGGGAGGTGGTGCTTGCCGAGGTGGCCTACGACCCCGCGTGGGTGGGCGACAAGGTGCACGCGCTGGAGGAGGCGACCGGGGCCCGGGTGGCCTTCATCACCCGGCTGGGCGAGGCGATGCTGCCCGGGCCGGGCATGGTGCTGCAAGAGGGGGACGTCCTGCATGTGATGGCGGCACAACGCGACCTGGAGCAGCTCCAGGCCGTGCTTGGCACGCGTGACGGCCCCAGCCGGCGCGTGCAGGAGAAAAGGGGACAAAATGCGCAGCGCAAAGGCGGCCAGTGATGCGGGTCGCCATCGCCGGCGCTGGCGCGGTTGGCCGTTCCATCGCGAGTGAGCTGCTCGACAACGGGCACGAGGTGTTGCTCATCGACAAGAACCCGCGGTCCATCAAGGTGGACAGCCTGCCGCGGGCCGAGTGGCTGCTCGCCGACGCCGCCGAGATCACCTCGCTGGACGAGGCCGGCCTGGAGCGGTGCAACGTGGTCATCTGCGCGACCGGTGACGACAAGGTGAACCTGGTCGTCTCGCTGCTGGCGAAGACCGAGTACGGGGTGCCCCGCGTCGTCGCGCGGATCAACCATCCCAACAACGAGTGGCTGTTCAACGAGTCGTGGGGCGTGGACGTCGCGGTGTCCACCCCACGGCTGCTGTCCGCCCTGGTCGAGGAGGCGGTCAGCGTCGGTGACCTGGTCCGGCTGATGACGTTCCGGCAGAGCGAGGCCAGCCTGGTGGAGCTGACCATGCCCGACGACGCGCCGCTGGCCGGGTCGCGGATCGGTGACATCTCCTGGCCCGCCGACACGGCGCTGGTGGCGATCCTGCGCGCGGGCCGCGTGATCGTCCCGCAGGCCGACGACCCGCTCGCGGCGGGCGACGAACTGCTGTTCGTGACCAGCGAGGACGTCGAAGAGGAGCTGGGCAGGCTCCTGGCCGGGCACTGAGCCGCCGGGCGTGTTTTCCCTAACGGGTCTCGGTGATCTCGGGACCGCGCTGGAACGGGTCTAGCCCGCCCCATTTGTTACCCTCCTGCGCCTCGTTCCCCTCCTGCGCCTCGGCCTCCTGGGCGAGCGCCTGGAGGGCCTCGGCGGGGAGCTGTATCTCCAGCATGTCCCGCGGCGGCACGGGGTGCTCACCGCGGACCACGACCACGCCGGCGAACACCTGCTCCAGCGGCCCGGCGATCTCGGGCTGGCGGGCCGCGGGCCCGCTGATCACCCCGCGGAGGAACCAGCGCGGCCCGTCCACGCCCAGGAACCGGACCGGGTGCAGCCCGCCGGGGGCGCCGGGCACCGGCTCCGGCGGCGCGATCCGCGCGTGTACCTCCACCCCGAACGGCCCGTCGGCCTCCTCGCTCTGCCCGCCGGCCTTGGCCACCTCGGCGGCGATCTCCTGGCGCACGTCCGCCCACAGGCCGCCGGTCTTGGGCGCGGCGAACGCCTGCAACTGCAGCCCGCTGTCACCGCGCACCACGGTGATCCACGCCGCCTGGTCTTCGGCCATGCTGACCTGGACCTCGCAGCCTTCCGCGACCGGCACGCGCAGGCAGCCGAAGTCGATCCGCTCGGCCTGCGGCACGTCGTCGTTCACATCCCACGGGCCGGCCGCGACGTCCTCGCCCGTTTCGTCTGCGGCCGCATGCGCCAGCCCGGCCTCCTCGGCCCGCTCCGGCTGGTCCTCGGGCCGGCCGCGCCGTCTGCGCAACACCTCAAGCTCCCTACTGCCCCGCGCCGATTTCGCCGCCACCGTTGCCCCGCTGGCCCGGTTCCTCCGTCGCCGGGCCGTGGCCGTGCTGGCCCTGGGGGGCGACCCCCCTGGAACCCCCCGATGGCCTACGGCCCGGTTCCTCCGTCACCAGGCCGTGGCCGTGCTGGCCCTGGGGGGCGACCCCCCTGGAACCCCCCGATGGCCTACGGCCCGGTTCCTCCGTCACCAGGCCGTGGCCCCCGGTGGACCCGAACCCGCCATCCCCGCGCGCGGACCCGGGCAGCACCTGGACCTCATGGAACTCCGGGCAGGCCACCCGCTGGACGACCAGCTGGGCGATCCGGTCGCCGCGCTCGAACCGGACCGGCTGCGCCCGGTCGGTGTTCAGCAGCGTCACCCCGATCTCGCCACGGTACCCGGCATCCACGGTGCCCGGCGCGTTCACGATCGTGACGCCGTGCCGGGCGGCCAGGCCTGACCGGGGGTGCACGAACGCCGCGTAACCCTCAGGCAGCGCGATCGCCAGCCCCGTGGGCACCAGAGCCCGTTCCCCCGGGGCCAGCACCACGTCCACCGCGGCGCACAGGTCCACCCCGGCGTCACCGGGATGCGCCCGGGCGGGCAGCGGCAGCCCCTGGTCGAGGCGCTTGATGAGAACGGGAACGGCGTCCGCGGCAGGGCTGGCGGACGCGGTGCTGGCCCGCTGGGGCCGGTGCGCGGTCACGCAGGTGACCCTACCCCGCTCCGGGCACTGCTCCCGGCGGATCCACGCTGTCCTCCTGCGCGGTGCGCCGGCCCAGCAGGTAGGGCATGGCGCGGAACAGCGCGGCCGCGATCGGCACCGCCACCACGGCCCCGGCGATGCCGCCCGCCACCCCGCCGACGGCCAGCACCAGGATGATCGCCAGCGGGTGGAAGCGGACCATCCTGCCCACCACGAGCGGCTGCAGCAGATGGCTCTCCAGCTGGTTCTCCAGTATGAAGATGGCCACCAGGACCACGGCCGCCACCCAGCCGCGGGTGCCCAGGGTGACCGCGACCGCCAGGGTGCCCGCCACGAGGATGCCGACCAGCGGCACGAACGCCGCGAGGAACACAAGGATCACCAGCGGGACCAGCAACGGCACGCCCATCACCCACAGCGCGGCGCCGATCACCACGGCGTGGATGGCCGCCACGGCGACGGTGCCACGGACGTAGAAGGTCAGCGCCTGCCAGGCCGCATCGCCCGCGCCCCTGGCCCGGGACCGGCCGCCGGGCCCGAAGAACGACGTCAGCCACGCCCAGATCCGGTCGCCATCTTTGAGCAGGAAGAACGTGACGAACAAGGTCAGCACCAGGCCGGCCAGGATCTCCAGGAAGATCTTCCCGCCGGACAGCACCGTGCCAGCCACCGCGGACTGGTGCTGCTTGAGGAACGTGAGCAGCCGGTTGGACAGCTGGGCCAGCCCGGCCCGGTGCAGGTGGAACGGCGCTCCGGCCAGCCAGCGCTGCAGGTCGCCGGTGGTGCCGCCGATGTCGGTGACCAGCCGCTGGTAGTCGGCGGATGTCCGGGTGGCGGCCAGCGTGACCACCCCGGCCAGCACCGCGAGGGCGGCGAGCACGGTGCACCAGGTGGCCGCCAGGGCGGGCAGGCCGGACCGCCGCAGCCGCTGGGTCAGCGGCTGGAGCAGCGCGGTGAGCAGGAGCGCCGCCACGCAGGGCAGGACCACCACGCGCAGCATGCCGATCACCCGGACCAGCACGTACAGCAGCGCGCCGAGGACAAGGAGCCGCCACGCCCAGCCCGCGGCGCGCTCCAGCCAGGCCGGCACACGCGGCTGCGCGGGCGGGCTGGCGGCCCGGCCGTCCCGGGCGGGCGGGGCCGGACCTGGGCCGGGCGCCCGTTGACCTGGGCCGGGCGGCGCCCCGCCGGGCCCCGGATCCGCCGCGGCCGTGCCGCGCTCACCGGCGCAGGCCGGCTCGCCGGGAGCCGCCGTGCGGGCAGCGCCCCGGTCCCACGAGCCGCGCCAACTCTGTCGCGCCATCATGTCCTCATGTAACCAACTACCGTGGGCTCATGCCTCTTTACCACGAACGGCTCGGCGTGCCGCTGTCCTGGTGGCTGCTCGGCCTCGCGACGATCCTCCTGCTGGCCACCGAGGTGGTCGCGGGGTTTTCGTGGCCGATCGCGGTGATCGTGTACGTGGCCCTCACCGGGGGCCTGGTCGCCACGCTGGTGTCGTGGGGCCGGCCCGCTGTGGTGGTGAGCGAGAGCGACCTGCGCGCGGGCCCGGCGAGCGTGCCGCTGGCGGCGGTCGGCGAGGTGACCGCGCTGGACGAGGCGCAGACCCGGTCGCTGCGCGGGCCGCGCGCAGACCCTGCGGCGTTCCTGATGATCAGGCCGTACCTGCGGCGCGCGGTGTACGTGGAGGTGACCCAGCCCGGCGCGGAGACACACCACCGCCTGCGGGTGCACCGGTTCCGGGTGCGCGCGGAACCGGCCCGCCCGGCGGCCGGCAGCCCGTACTGGCTGGTCGGCACCCGCCGCCCGGAGGACCTGGCTGCCGCGGTCAACCGGGCGCGGGCCGCCACCCCGGCGGGCGGCGCCACCATGGGATGATCGACCGTCGAGCGCGCACCCGGGCCGGCGAAGCCTGGAGCGCAGAGAGGAAAGGGCATGTCTGACAAGCGCGGGGACGGCATGAGCAAGGCGGTGGGCACGTTCACGGCCTTCGCCGCGGGCATGGGCACCCGCAAGCTCGTCACGGCTGGCTGGAAGAAGGTCACCGGGAAGGAACCGCCCAGCGACCCCCGCGACCCCCACGTCGGCATCGGTGAGGCGCTGAGCTGGGCGATCGTCCTGGGCGTGACGATGGAGACGGCCCGCCTGCTGGCGCAGCGCGCGGTCACGCGGCGGACGCGCCGCAGGGCCGGCACCGGCTGACCGCCGCCGCGGATGCCGCTGGCGTCCCCGGGTCTCCACAACGCGCCCGTGGTCCACGTCCGGGGGTACAGCTACAAGGGCAGCGTGGCGGTCGCCGACCGCCCGGCAGACCACTGAGCGAGGTTATGGGCCGACCGGGCGGGCCGCCCCGCGCAGGGCGCCGGCTCAGCAGGAGGGTCAGGTAACCGAGCCCGCGGCGGCGCCCGTGGCGCGGTCCCCCCAGCGGGCCCGCGCCCCCTCCAGGTCCAGCGGGGCGATCATCGGGCCGCTGCGCAGTTCCGCTTCCCAGTCCTCGGCCGGCACCCGCCACATCACCTCGAACTCGATGCCGCTTGGGTCCTTGGCGTACAGGGACTTGGATACCCGGTGGTCGCTGGCGCCGACCAGGGCGCCGCGGGCGGCCAGGCGGCGCCGCGCCTCATCCAGTTCGTCCAGCGTGCCGACCTCCCACGCCAGGTGGTAGAGCCCCACCCGGGACGGGGCGTCCCTGGCGATCGCGGGCGCCCCTTCGAGCGCGAACAGGCCCAGGTCGTGGTCGTTCGCGGAGCCCGGGGCGCGGAGGAAGGCGGCGCGGCCGGGCATCTCGCTGCGTACCTCGAAGCCGAGCGTCCCGGTGTAGAAGTCAACGGCGCCTGCCAGGTCGTGGACGTAGAGGACGGCGTGATTGAGACGGCGCACAGCCATGGCACGCTCCTGTTCGCAGATAACGAGCTACCCGGGAAAAGCCGGGGCATGCCCTCCTGATTCCCGCCGAGCGCCCGATGATGCGGGCCGGTGTAGCGGGCGCGGGGGCGCAGCGGCGTGCGCCGCGCGCCCCCGCGCCCGGGCGTGCCGATCCAGCCGACGGCGCGGGCCACAGCGAACGCCGCCTCCTCCGCCCCGGCCACCAGGCCCGCCACGCTGGCCAGAACCGCCAGGGCGAAGTCGATGTTCGGCAGGGTGGTGCTGACCGGCGAATACGGCGGCCTGGCCGGGTTCCGCCACGTCATGGACGGGCTGGGCGTGGAGATCGCGGGTGCGGACGAGGACCTGGTGTTCAAGCTGGTGCAGCTGTGTGCGGCGGCCACGGGCAAGCCGCTCACCGACGACGAGCTACGGCTGATCGCGGCATACCCGCACCAGCTCACGCTCCCCTACCCCGGGCTGCTGAGCTGACGCGGCAGGCCCCGCCGGAACGGGCCCTAGCGGCCGATCTGCTTGCGCCGCTGGATGTTCTTCACCCGCCGCCGCTGGGACGGATCCAGCAAGAGGTAGGCCCCGACCGGGACCGCTATCGCGGCGGCGATGACCACCACCGCGATCAAGGGATTGATCAATAGCAGGATGAGACCGATGACGATGCCACCGATCGCTATCTTCATCCGACCCGACACGTCGCCTCCTGACGGCTAAGGACGCGGTCGTGAGCCGCCGTCGCCCAAGTGCACCACATACCGGCCTCTCCTCGTGAAACGCCGGGCGATCCCAGAGTAGTTCCGGCCCGGGGCGGGGGCGACGCTCCCGCCCGTGCCAGGATGTCAGCAAGACCTGGGGGAGGCACCCATGCCGCTGTCGTTGCCGATCGACGCCGACGCCAACGAGCTGCTGTCGGCCAGCCCGCTCGCCCTGCTGATCGGCATGCTGCTCGATCAGCAGGTGACCATCGAGAAGGCGTTCACCAGCCCGCGTGACCTGGTGGCCAGGCTTGGCCACGAGCCGACGGCGGCGGAGCTGGCCGGCTTCGACCCCGAGGCCCTGGCGGCGATCTTCAGTGCCCGGCCGGCGTTGCATCGCTACCCGCGGGCCATGGCCGCCCGCGTGCAGCAACTGTGCCAGCACATCGTGGACGCCTACGGCGGCGACCCGGCCGCGGTCTGGGCGCGTGCCAGGACCGGTGCGGAGCTGCTGGGCCGGCTGCGCGAGCTGCCCGGGTTCGGTGCGGACAAGGCCCAGATCTTCCTGGCGCTGCTCGGCAAGCGCTGCGGCGTCAGGCCCAAGGGGTGGCGCGAGGCGGCCGGTCACTTCGGCGCGAGGGACAGCCACTGCTCGGTGGCCGACATCGTCGACGCCGAGTCGCTGGCCGCCGTCCGCGCCTACAAGCAGAACATGAAGGCCGCGGCCAAGGCGGCCGCCGCCAGCGCTTAGGCACATACCCGCGCCCCGGCGGGCCAGCTGACCGCGGGGCGGGCGCCCCGCCCGGGCGCCTAACCGATGCCGTGCCGCTTGAGGATCGCGGCCACCTCGCCGAAGTCCTCCTCGTCCGGCGCGGAGCCCTTGCGCCTGGCCGGGGCCTTGGCGGCTGCGGGCCTGGTGGCGGCGGCCGAGGCCGCCGCTGGCGGGGCCGCGGCCAGTGCCTTGGTGGCCTCGCCGTCCCGCTCCGCCCTGGCCCGCCTGCGCCGGGCCCGACCGCGCAGCCCGCCGGTGACCACGAACAGCGCCAGCGACACCCCGGCGAGGATCACGCCCAGCCAGACCTTGGGCGAGAACACCAGGCCGCCGAAGAAGTCGCCGATCGCGACGCCGAACCGCCACAGCACTTGGAGCACGCCGACCAGGTAGGCGGCGATCGGCAGCAGCGACCAGGCAACCCCGCGGAGGGCGGCCTTGACACCGCGGCGGCGCAGCGCGAACCAGCTCCCAATAAGCCCGACGGCGGTCAGCCCGCCAGTGAGAAAGAACCACGGGATCTGGCTAAAGGACATGGCCTTCTCCCCTCAGCGGAGCCATCTCCTCCATCGTCGCACACCGCGGCCGGTGCCCCGGCCCTGCTGGCCCAGGGGGGCGACCCCCTGGAACCCCCGCTGGCCTCAGGCCCCGTTCCTCCGTCAGGCGCCTGGGCCCTGCTGGCCCAGGGGGGCGACCCCCTGGAACCCCCGCTGCTGGCCCAGGGGGGCGACCCCCGGCACCAGGCCGGCGTCAGGCCGCGGGGGTGTTCTCCGGGAAGTGGCAGGCGACGTGGTGTCCGGGGGCCAGTTCCTCCAGCGGCGGCGGCACCGTGCGGCACACCTCCTGCGCCTTCCAGCACCGGGTGTGGAACCGGCAGGCGGGCGGCGGGTTGAGCGGGCTCGGCACGTCGCCGACCAGGCGGACGCGCTCGCGGCGCTCCCGGCCTCCGTCGGCGGTGCGCTTGGCCGGCTCGGGCAGCGGCACCGCGGACAGCAGCGCGACCGTGTACGGATGCCGTGGCCGCTCGTACAGGTCGTTGCGGCCGGCCAGCTCCACCAGGTTGCCCAGGTACATGACCGCGACCCGGTTCGCCACGTGCCTGATCACCGACAGGTCGTGCGCGATGATCACGTAGGTCAGCCCGAGCTCGGACTGCAGGTCGGCCAGCAGGTTGACCACCTGGGCCTGGATGGACACGTCCAGCGCGGACACCGGCTCGTCGGCCACGATGAGCTTGGGCCGCAGCGCGAGCGTCCGCGCGATGCCGATCCGCTGCCGCTGCCCGCCGGAGAACTCGTGCGGGTAACGGTTGTAGTGCTCGGGGCTCAGGCCGACGAGCTCCAGCATTTCCTGGACGCTCTGCTTGGTGCCCTTCTCCGTCTTGACCTTCTGCAGCCGGTACGGCGCGCCCACGATCGCGCCGACTGTGTGCCGCGGGTTCAGCGACGAGTACGGATCCTGGAAGATCATCTGGATTTCGCGGCGCAGCGGGCGCATCGCCCCGGCGCGCAGGTGCGTGATGTCGCGGCCGTCGAAGAGGATCTGCCCGGCGGTCGGCTCGATCAGCCGGGTCAACATGCGCGCGGTGGTGGTCTTGCCGCAGCCCGACTCGCCGACGATTCCCAGGGTCTCGCCGCGGGTCACCTCGAACGAGACGTCATCCACACTGCGGACCAGGCCGACGCGGTGCCTGAAGATGATCCCGCGGGTGACCGGAAAGTGCTTGGTCAGCCCGGTCACCGTCAGCAGCGCGTCGGAGGACGTGGCCTCGGTGGCGCCGGGCTGGCTCAGCGGCGCGGTCACGCGTCCTCCTGGTCGAAGTGACGGGCGGCCGGCGAAAGCTGCATCCTGGCTGCCTGCTCACCCCAGATCCGGCGCTGCTCGTCGGTGCTCAGGTGGCAGGCGGCCTCGTGGCCGGGGCCCACGGCGCGCAGTTGCGGGATCTCATTCACCGAGCGCCCGTTGGTTAGCGCCGCGTAGGCGCAGCGCGGGTGGAACGGGCAGCCGGACGGCACGTTGATCAGGCTGGGCGGGGTGCCGGGGATCGGGATCAGCCGGTCGAGGCGGGCCCGGTCCAGCCGCGGCATCGAGCCGAGCAGCCCCCACGCGTAGGGGTGGGCGGGTCGGTCGAAGATGTCCTCGCTCGTCCCGTACTCGGCCGTCCGGCCCGCGTACATGACCAGGATGTCGTCGGCGAGCTCGGCCACCACGCCGAGGTCGTGGGTGATGATGATGACCGCGGAGCCGAACTCCTGCTGCAGGTCGGCCATGAGGTCAAGGATCTGCGCCTGCACGGTGACGTCCAGGGCGGTGGTCGGCTCGTCGGCGATCAGCAGCTCGGGGTCGCAGCTCAGCGCCATGGCGATCATCGCGCGCTGGCGCATGCCGCCGGAGAACTGGTGCGGGTAGTCATCCACCCGGGTCTGCGGGTTGGGAATGCCCACGCGGTTGAGCAGATCTACGGCGTGCTCCTTGGCCGCCTTCTTGCTCACCTTATTGTGAATCAGGTATGCCTCGGCGATCTGGTACCCCACCGTGTAGTACGGGTGCAGCGAGGACAGCGGGTCCTGGAAGATCATCGCCATCTTGCTGCCCCGCAGCTGGCGCACCCGTCCCGCCGACGCGGCGACGAGCTCCTCCCCGTCCAGCCAGATCTTCCCGCTGATCTTCGCGTTCGTGCCATGGTGCAGGCCCATGATGCCCAGGCTGGTGACGCTCTTCCCGGACCCGGACTCGCCCACGATGCCGAGCGTCTTGCCCCGGTCCAGGGTGAACGAGACGCCGTCCACCGCCTTCACCAGGCCATCGTCGGTCGGGAAGTGGATCCTCAGGTCGCGGACGTCGAGCATGGACGAGGTGGCGGGTGCCGAGGTGTCCGTCACCGTGGGCGCGGCGGCCTTGTCGCCGCCCCTGGCGCGCCCCTTCCAGGCCGCCATCAGTGCCTCACTCTTGGGTCGACCACCGCATACAGGATGTCCACCACCAGGTTAGCTATGACGATGAAGAACGCCGCCAGCATGGTGACGCCGAGGATCTCCGGCAGGTCCTGGCTGTTGATGGCAAGGATTGTGAACTGGCCGAGGCCGGGCAGCGAGAACGTGGTCTCGGTCAGCACTGCCCCGCCGAGCAGCGCGCCGAGGTCCATGCCGAAGATCGTGATGATCGGGGTGAGCGCGGCGCGCAGCCCGTGCCTGACGATCACGGTCCGCTCGTTCAGGCCCTTGGCCCGCGCCGTCCGGATGTAGTCCTCGCTCATCGTCTCCAGCATGCCCGCCCTGGTCAGCCGGGCATAGAGGGCCGCGTAGAGGAACGCGAGGGTGACCCACGGCAGGACGAGATTTCGCGCCCAGAGGAACGGGTTCTGGGTGAACGAGACGAAATGCACGTTGGGGAAGATCGGCCACTTATAGCTGAACAGCGCCAGGGAGACCAGGCCGGTGAAGAAGATCGGCAGCGACACCCCGGCCAGGGCGACGCCCATCGAGAACCGGTCGAACAGGGTGCCGCGGCGCAGCGCGGAGATCACCCCGATCGCCACCCCGCCGACCAGCCAGAGGATCGATGCCCCTATGGCAAGCGAGATGGTCACTGGCAGGGCGCTGACCATCATCGGCCAGACCGGCTGCTGGGTCTTGAAGGAATAACCGAAACACGGCGGCGGGCAGTAGGCCTTGTTCGAGCCGCTGTTGAAGTGCTCGCCGAGCACGATGCCCCTGAGGAACCGCCCGTACTGGACCGGGAGCGGCGCGTCCAGGCCGAGCTGCTGTTCGATCGCGTGCACGGCGGCCGGCGTCGGGTTGCGCCCGACGTACTGGCTGGCCAGTCCGCGGCTGGTCTGCCCGGCCAGCCGGGGCAGCAGGAAGAAGATCGCAAACGTGATCATGCTGACGATGATCAGCAGGAAGACCGTGGCGATGAGGCGCCGGACGATGAAAGTGATCACTGGATGCGGCGCTGGTGCCCGGGCGGGTCATCCCCGGCCGGGCACCAGCGCCTTCACCTGCTCTCTTCTCTTGCTGCCACTTCTCTTGCTGCTACGTCGAACTGACTACTTCAGCCCGAGCACCGCGTAGTTATACATGCCGTAGTACGCCTGCACGTACACATTGGTCAGATTTGGAGGCCGGTACAGCAGCGCCTTCGCGTACACGATCGGCAGGAACGCCGCGTCCTTCATGATCTGCATATCGATCTGGCTGGTGTAGGAGTTCCGCACGGCGGCGTTGGCCGTCGTTGCGAACTTGGCAAGCAGGCTGTTGACCAATGGGTCGTTGAGCTCCCCGAGGTTGGTGTTCCCGACCGGGCTGATGGCCGCGCCATCCGCGATGTAGTAGAACTCTCCGTATCCGTCCGGCCAGTCAGGCGCCCAGCCATAGACGGCGATGCCCAGGTCGTGGCTGTGCACGTAGTTGGGCACGCCGGCGAAGTTGGAGGTGTAGGTGCTCGTGGGGAATCCGTGCAGCGTGAGCCTGATGCCGACCCTGGCCAGCGCCGCCTGCATGGCCGTGGCGACCGCCACTTCCTTCGGCCGGTCGCTGCGGTAGGTGATGCCGGTGGTGAAGCCGTGCGGCTGCCCGCAGGCCTGGAGCTGCTGCTTGGCCTTGACCAGGTCACCCTGCGGCTTGGTGGTGGCCTCGTAGAGGTCGAAGGCCTTTTGCCCGACGACGTTCGGCGGGGCGGCCGTGCTCCCGATCGCCCCTCCGGCGTACGGGCCGCCGTAGGCGGTCTGGTTGTTAGTCTTGTTGGCCGCGTACTCGATCGCCTGCCGGCAGTGGATGTTGGTCAGCGGCGGCACCTTGTTGTTGAGACTCATGAACCATTCGAACCCGCTGACCGGGTCGTCGGAGCTCGCCTTGAGCGAGGCCGTCGTCAGGATCTTGGTCCGCGCGGCCGCCTGCACTCCTGTCCCCGGCAGGTCGACTTGGATGTCCCCGGCGAGGAGCCGGTTGTCGACGTCGTTCGGGTTCACGTTGAAGGTGAGCACGATCTTGCTGGGGAGCTGCTTGGCGTTGGGATCGGTGGCCGGGTTCCAGTGTGGGTTCGGCACCATCGTGAGCTGCTTGTTGATCTGGTAGCTCTGGAACATGTAGGGGCCGGTGGAGATCGGGTGCAGCTGGTAGTTGGCCCCGGTGTCCTTGTTCGGCGGCACGGGGGCGCTCTGCGGGATCGCCGCCACGTAGTTGAAGTCGGCGAACGGGTGCGCCAGGTGGAACACGACCGTCGTCGCGTTCGGCGTCTGCACCGCCTTCAGGCCCATGATGTTCTTGGACCTGTTCACATACGGCCCCGGGTAGCAGCCGGTGGTCTTCCCGGCGGCCATGGCCTTGGCGCAGGTGGCGTTCTGCGGCGCCAGCAACGACGCGTAATAGTTCGGCCCGAGCGGGAACTTGCCCCTGTCGAACGTGCGCTCGACGGCGTACTTGACGTCCTGCGAGGTGACCAGCGTCCCGTCCTCGAAATGCACGTTGGGCTGGATGTGGTAGGTCCAGGTCAGCCCATTGTTGGAGACGACGCCCGGCCCTGTCGCCAGCATGGGAACGACCTGCAGGCCGCACGTGCCGGGACATGACTTGTACGTCATCAGCGGCATCGAGTAGAGCCGGGTGAGGTTCCACATTTGCGCGTAGTACGTGTTGCCCGGGTCGGTGGAGTCCGGGATGGCGGCGCTGCTCGCGAAGTTGAGTGTCCCGCCCTTGTGGCTGGACGGGTTGACGACGTGGGTGACACCCGCGTTGAAGCCCGCCGCGGCGCCACCGCCACCGCCGCCGCCGCTACTGCTGCTACTGCTGCTGCAGGCGGCAAGGGCAAGGGCGCCGGCCGCGCCGAGGGCGGCCAGCCCCATCATTCTGCGTCTCTTCATGAGGTGAAACGCCTCCCGTCGTGGTTGTCCTTATCGGAAAATCGGCATTGGCTATCGGCTGCTTCTTGGGTCGAGCGCATCGCGCAACCCGTCGCCGAACAGGTTGAAGGCCATGACCGTCAGGAAGATGGCCAGGCCGGGAACGATCATGAACATCGGGTCGATCGCGTAGAAGCCGCTGTTCACCGCGTCCGAGATCATCCGCCCCCAGCTCGGGGTCGGCGGGATGATGCCCACCCCGAGATAGGACAGCGCGGCCTCGAACAGAATGTTCACCGGGATCAGCAGCGTGGAGTACACCAGGATCGGCGCCACCAGGTTCGGCAGCAGCTCACGGAACAGGATGTAGGGCCCGCGGGCGCCGAGGCTGCGCGCAGCGTCCACGAACTCCCGCTCGCGCAGCGACAGCGTCTGGCCGCGGATGATCCGGCCCATGTACGGCCAGGCGAAGAACCCGATCACGAAGATGAGCAGGCCGATGCGCAGCGAGTTGCCCGACAGGCCGAACGCCGACGAGGGGATGACCCCGACCAGCGCGATCGCGAACACCAACAGCGGGAAGGCGAGGAAGACGTCCATGGAGCGGGCGATCACCGCGTCCACCCAGCCGCCGAAGTATCCCGAGATGATGCCCATGACGACGCCGATGCTGACCGCGAGCGCGGTGGCGAGGAAGGCGATGAGCAGGGAGACCTGCGCCCCGTTGACGACCCGGCTCAGCACGTCACGGCCGTTGACCGGCTCGACGCCGAGCGGATGGGCGAGGCTGATACCGCCGAACGGCCCGTTGGGGGTGCTGAGGGTCGGGTTGATCAGATTCGCATGGAAGACGGTTGGGTCCTCGACCAGGTGCGGCCCGATGATGGCCACCAGGATCAGGAAGAGGATGAAGATGCCGCCGCCCATCGCGACCTTGTCGCGCTTCAGCCGGAGCCATGCGATCGCGCCAAGCGAGCGCCCTTCGATCGCCTCTCCGCTGACACCCTCAAGGATTGCTTCGGGCGCGGCGGACTCCGGCGTCATTTCCAGTGGCGCGGCCATGATGGACAGTATCTCCCGGCTGCTCGCCGACAAGCCCTGCTCATCCCGTGCGCAGGGCGGCATGCCTTACCTTTACCGGGAGGATGTCCCGTGGGCGCCCGACGCGCCAGAGGGCAGCGGGGGTCGTTCTGCGATTGTGACCTAATTAGAATTTTTCCGTCACAGCACGGCCGGCACTCTCAGAGTTTCCTGTCACGGCCCGCTCCAGCCGGTCAAATCGCGCCTCGTCCAGTGATTTCACGGTCATCAGCCCGGAACGCGGCGACCTTGAGCACCGCGTCCTTGACCGGCCGGGACGAGGCGGTGATCAGCCGCCCGCGGTCGCTACTTCAGGCCGATCACCGCATAGTTGTACATGCCGTAGTACGGCTGCACATAGACGTTGGTGAGCCTGGGGCTGCGATACAGCAGCGACTTAGCGTAGATCTCCGGCAGGATCGCCGCGTCCTTCATCACCCGCATGTCGATCTTGCTCGTGTAGCTGTTACGGGCCGCCGCGTTGGTGACCAGCGCCATCTGGTTCAGGTACGTGTTCACCACCCGGTCGTTGAGCTGCTCGATGTTGGTGTTGCCGGCCGGGCCGATGGTGCCGCCGGCGGTGAGGAAGTCAAGGACGCCGTAGCCGTCTGGCCAGTCCGCCGCCCAGCCACCGAAGTCGATGCCAAGGTCGTGCCGGCGCACGTACCTCGGCACGCCCGCGAAGTTGGCGAAATAGGTGCCCGCCGGGTACCCGTGCAGCGTGGTCTTGATCCCGACCTGGGACAGCGCCCGCTGAAGCGCCCTGGCGGCAGCGACCTCCCTGGGCCGGTCGCTGCGGTAGGCCATGCCGGTGGTGAACCCGGCCGGGTGCCCGCACAGCTTGAGCTGCGCCCTGGCCGCCGCCGGGTCACCCCGCGGCTGACTCAGCGCGTCGTACAGGTCGAACGCCTTGTGCCCGACGACGTTCGGCGGGGACACGGTGGACGCGATCGCGCCGCCGGCGTACGGGCCGCCGTAGGCGGCCTGCAGGCTGACCTTGTTGGCCGCGTACTCGATCGCCTCCCGGCAATGCACGTGGTTCATCGGCGGCACCCGCGTGTTCAGGTAGGCGAACCAGAAGAGCCCGCTGACCGGGTCGTCGGCCTGTGCCTTGAGCGATGGCCTGGACAAGATCCTGGCGCGCGCCCCGGCCTGCACGCCGGCGCCGGCCAGGTCCACGTCGAGGTCGCCCGCGAGCAGCCGGTTGTCGACGTCGTTGGCGGTCATGTTCATCGTCACGACGATCTTGCTGGCCAGCTGCTTGGCGTTCGGGTCAGTGGCCGGGTTCCAGTAGGTGTTCGGCACCAGCACCAGCTGGCTGTTCCGCTCGTAGGACTGGAACATGTACGGGCCGGTGGACATCGGGTGCAGTTCGTAGCCCGCACCGGTGTCCCGGGCCGGCGGCACCGGGGCGGACTGCGGGGTCGCCGCGACGTAGTTGAAGTCCGCGAACGGGCGCGCCAGATGGAACACGATCGTCCTCGCGTTCGGCGTGTCCACCGCCGTGAGGCCAAACCTGTTCCTGGCCGGGTCGGTGTAGGGGCCGGGGTAGGTCTTCGCGTTCCCGCCGAGCAGCAGCGGGAAGTAGGGCGGGCCATGCGGGAAGAGCGCGCGGTCGAAGATGCGCTCGACGGCATACTTGACGTCCGCCGCGGTGACCGTGGTGCCGTCCTCGAACCTCACGTCGGGCTTGATGTGGTAGGTCCAGGTCAGCCCGTGGTCCGAGACCACACCCGGTGCGGTCGCCAGATCCGGGACCACCTGCAGGCCGCAGGCGCCCGGGCAGGACTTGTAGGTCATCAGCGGCATCGTGTAGAGCCGGCTGAAGTCCCACATGAACGCGTCGTAGGTGTTCGCCGGGTCGGCGGAACCCAGGGTGCCGCTGAGCCCGAAGGTCAGCGTCCCGCCCTTGTGGCCAGACGGGTTGACGACCGTGGTGACGGCGCTGTTGAAGCCAGCGGAGCGCGGCGGGCTGCCCCGGTCGCCGCTGCCCCCGCTGCACGCGGCGAGGCCGAGGACGGCCACGGCACCGGCTGCGGCCAGCCCCCTGAATCGGCGTTCCCTCCTCAGATGAAGCGCCTCCCCGTTGTTGCTCACATCCCACAGGATGCCGTCCCGGCTGGGGGCGGCGGGACGATTCCCGGCCGCGGCAGCACGGCGCCGCCTCGAACAGGATGTTCATGCCAGCCAGCAGGGGATGGCCAGGTCGTTCTGCGATTGTGATGCGATCAGGACTTCTCCGTCACCCGATGGCCATCCCCGGGCGGAGTTTCCCGGCCACAGCACGCTCCAGCAGGTCAAATCCCACCTCGTCCAGTGATTTCACCGTGATCACCCCTGGCGCCGGCGGCACCCGCACGCTGGGCACCGCGATCACCGGGCAGCCCGCCGCCTGGGCCGCCGCGACGCCGGTGGGCGAGTCCTCGAGCACCACGCACCTTGGCGCGGGCACCCCGAGCCGGGACGCGGCCAGCAGGTAGGGCTCCGGGTCCGGCTTGGGGTGCCGCACGTCCTCGCCGCACACGGTCACCGCGAAGCTCAGCCCGGTGACCTTCAGCACCGCGTCCATGACCGCCCGGGAAGAGGCGGTGACCAGCGCACACGGCACGCCGGCGGCCTCCAGCGCGGCGAGCAGCCTGGCCGCGCCCGGCTGCAGGGGGAGCCCGCGCCCGGTCACCAGCCGCGCCATCGCGCCCACCAGCCAGCGCGCAACGTCCTCGCGGCTGGCCGTCGCCGGCCCGGCGGCCTTGGCCAGCAGCCAGGTCACGGTCCGCTGCAGCGAGCCGCCGATCATCGCCTCCTGGTCCGCCTCGCCCCACGGCACACCGAGCCGCTCGGCGACCTCGCGCTCGGCCACGAACCACAGCGGCTCGGAGTCGACGAGCAGCCCGTCCATGTCGAACAGGACCGCGCGCAATACAGCACGGGGGGGCGGCCCCCCGGGTCGTACCGCAGCGGGGCGCCGCGGCGGGCGCGGGTCGCGGGTGGTCACGCGCTGAAGTACCTCGCCTCAGGGTGGTGCGCGATCAGCGCGTCGGTGGACTGCTCGGGGGTGAGCTGGAACTCCTCGGACAGCACGACCCCGATGCGCTCCGGGCGCAGCAGCCGGACCACCTTCGCCCGGTCCTCGAGGTCGGGACAGGCCGGGTAGCCGAACGAATAGCGGCAGCCCCGGTAGCCGACCTTGAGGATGCCCTCCAGGCCCGGCGGGTCGAACTGCGCCAGGCCCAGTTCCTCGCGCACCCGGCCGTGCCAGTACTCCGCGAGCGCCTCGGTGAGCTGGACGGACAGCCCGTGCAGCTCCAGGTAGTCGCGGAAGGCGTCCTTGGCGAACAACTCGGCGGTGGCCCGGCTGAGCTTCGTGCCGACGGTGACCAGCTGGAAGCCGACCACGTCGGGCTGCCCGGAGGCGGCAGGCCGGAAGAAGTCGGCCAGGCACAGGTGGCGGTCGTGGCGCTGCCGCGGGAAGGTGAACCGCTCCCGCTCGGCGCCGCCGTCGTCCAGCACCACCAGGTCGTTGCCCTCGCTCACGGCCGGGAAGTACCCGTAGACCACCGCCGCCTCGATCAGGCCCTCCGCCTGGATCCGGTCCAGCCACATCCGCAGCCGCGGGCGGCCCTCGGCCTCGACCAGTTCCTCGTACGAGGGGCCGGCCCCGCCCCGGCCCGGCTTGAGCCCCCACTGGCCCAGGAACGTGGCACGCTCGTCCAGGAAGGCCGCGTAGTCCGCCAGCGCGATGCCCTTGACGATCCGGTCGCCGTAGAACGGCGGGACCGGCACCGGGTTGTCGGTCGCGACGTCGGAGCGCGGGGGCATCGCCGCGGGCTCGGTGAGCCGCAGCCGTGCCCCGGGCTTCACCCGGGCCTGCCGCAGCGGCGGCAGCTTGGCGCCCGCGTCGCCGCGCTTGACGGCCATGAACGCGTCCATCAGGCGCAGGCCCTCGAACGCGTCCCTGGCGTAGCGGACCTCACCGTCGAACAGCGAGGCCAGGTCCTGCTCCACGTAGGCGCGGGTGAGCGCGGCGCCGCCCAGCAGCACCGGCCAGGTGCCCGCCAGGCCGCGCGAGTTCAGCTCCGCCAGGTTGTCGCGCATCACCACGGTGGACTTGACCAGCAGCCCGGACATGCCGATCACATCCGCGCCGTTCTCGGTGGCGGCCTCCACGATCGCCGACAGCGGCTGCTTGATGCCGATGTTGACGACGTCGTAGCCGTTGTTGGACAGGATGATGTCGACCAGGTTCTTGCCGATGTCGTGCACGTCGCCCCGGACGGTGGCGAGCACGATGCGGCCCTTGCCCGACTCGGCCGACCGGTCCATGTGCGGTTCGAGGTAGCCCACGGCCAGCTTCATGACCTCGGCGGAGGTCAGCACGAACGGCAGCTGCATCTGGCCGGAGCCGAACAGGTCGCCGACCGTCTTCATCCCGTCCAGCAGGACGTCGTTGACGATCTCCAGGGCGGGGCGCTGGCCGAGGGCCTCGTCCAGGTCGGCCTCCAGCCCGGCCCGCTCCCCGTCGATGATCCGGCGCTTGAGCCGCTCCCAGAGCGGGAGCCCGGCCAGCTCGGCGGCCCGGCTGGCTTTCAGCTCCCCGGCGTCGACCCCCTCGAACAGCTCGAGCAGCCGGGCCAGGGGGTCGTAGCCCGGGCGCCGGCGGTCGTAGACCAGGTCGAGGGCGACCTGCAGCTGCTCGCCGCCGATCCGCGCGATCGGCATGATCCGCGACGGGTGCACGATCGCCGAGTCCAGCCCGGCGCGGACGCACTCGTCCAGGAAAACGGAGTTGAGCACCGCGCGGGCGGCGGGGTTCAGGCCGAAGGAGACGTTGGAGACCCCCAGCGTGGTCTGCACGTCGGGGTAGCGCTGCTTGACCGCGCGGATCGCCTCGATGGTCTCCAGCGCGTCCCGCCGGGTCTCCTCCTGCCCGGTCGCGATCGGGAAGGTGAGGCAGTCCACGATAATGTCGCTGACGCGCATGCCCCAGTTGCCGGTGAGGTCCTCGATCAGCCTGGTGGCCACCGCCAGCTTCCAGTCCGCGGTGCGCGCCTGGCCCCGCTCGTCGATGGTGAGCGCGATCACGGCGGCGCCGTGCTCGGCGACCATCGGCATCACCGTGGCGATACGCGAGCCCGGGCCGTCCCCGTCCTCATAGTTGACCGAGTTCACCACGACCCGCCCGCCGAGCATCTCCAGCCCGGCCCCGATCACCTCGGGCTCGGTGGAGTCCAGCACCAGCGGGAGGGTGGAGGCGGTGGCGAGCCTGCTGGTCAGTTCGGCCATGTCGTCGGCGCCCGGCCGGCCCACGTAGTCCACGCAGACGTCCAGCAGGTGCGCGCCGTCCCTGGTCTGCTGCCGCGCGATCTCGACGCAGTCGTCGAGCCGGCCGGCCAGCAGCGCCTCGCGGAACGCCTTGGAGCCGTTGGCGTTGGTCCGCTCCCCGATCGCCAGGAACGCGGTGTCCTGGCGGAACGGGACGTGCTGGTACAGGGAGGAAACCCCCGGCTCGGCGCGCGGCCTGCGCCGGGCCAGCGGCCTGGCCCGGACCCGGTCCACGACGGCGGCCAGGTGCTCCGGGGTTGTCCCGCAGCAGCCGCCGGCCAGCGCCAGCCCGAACTCGGCGGTGAAAGACTCGTGCGCGTCCGCCAGCCCGGCCGGGGTCAGCGGGTAGCGCGCCCCGTCGCCGGTGAGGACCGGCAGGCCGGCGTTCGGCATGCAGGACAGCGGGATCGGCGAATGGCCGGCCAGGTAGCGCAGGTGCTCGCTCATCTCCGCGGGGCCGGTCGCGCAGTTCAGCCCGATCAGGTCGATGCCGAGCGGCTCCAGCGCGGCCAGGGCCGCGCCGATCTCGGTGCCGAGCAGCATCGCGCCGGTCGTCTCGATCGTCACCGAGGCGATCAGCGCCACGCCGGCGCCCGCCGCCGCCATCGCCCGCTTCGCGCCGATGACCGCCGCCTTGGCCTGCAACAGGTCCTGGCAGGTCTCGATGACCAGCGCGTCCACCCCGCCGCGCAGCAGCCCGGCCGCGCTGGCCTGGTAGGCGTCGCGGAGCGCGGCGAACCGCACGTGCCCGAGGGTGGGCAGCTTCGTGCCGGGCCCGATGGAGCCGAGCACCCAGCGGGGCCGTTCCGGCGCCGCCCGAGCGTCCGCGGCCTCGCGGGCGAGGCGCGCCCCTGCCTCGGACAGCTCCCCGATCCGGCTCTCCAGCCCGTACTCGCCCAGGTTGCTCAGGTTCGCGCCGAATGTGTTGGTGGTAATGCAGTCCACCCCGGCTTCCAGGTAGCCGTCGTGGACCGCGCGGACGATGTCCGGGCGGGTGATGTTGAGGACTTCGTTGCACCCTTCGTGGCCGTCGAAGTCGCCGAGGGTTGCCGGGCTGGCCTGGAGCATGGTGCCCATCGCCCCGTCGGCCACCACCACTCGCTGCGCCAGCGCGGCGCGGAGCGACTCCGCCGGCCCACCGGCCCCCGGGTGCTGGTTGCGGGCCTTGCGGTCGTGCCTCGTCATAGGGTTCCCAGTCTAGACGCCAGGAAGGGCGGCCTCCCAGGGGCTAGCGCGCCGCCGGAGCGGGCAGGATAACTGGTGATCATGTGGGACCACGTAGGCTGGGACGGGCATCGCCAGGAGGCGGCCCGAAGCGTGGGTAAGGAGGTGGCGCGCGATCGAGCTCAACGGTACTGGCAAGCTCACCGCGCCCGTCATCATCGCTGCTTTCGAGGGCTGGAACGATGCCGGTGAAGCAGCGAGCGGGGTGATCACCCACCTGGCGGCCGCCTGGCAGGCCGAGCCGATCGGCGCCATCGATCCGGAGGACTTCTACGACTTCCAGGTGACCCGGCCGGTCACGGAGGTGGCTGACGGCATCACCAAGAGCCTGGTCTGGCCGACGACCCGGCTGCTGACCCCGGCGAAGAGCCCGGCCGACCGCGACGTGGTGCTGGTCCACGGGATCGAGCCGAACATGCGCTGGGGCCGGTTCTGCACCGAGCTGGTGGAGGCCTTCGCCGAGCTGCGCGCCGAGATGGTGGTGCTGCTGGGCGCCCTGCTCGCCGACTCGCCGCACACCCGCCCGGTGCCGGTGACCACCGGTGCGTCCGACCCGGCGCTGGCCGCCGGGCTGCGCGCCTCCCCGGCCGACTACAAGGGCCCGACGGGGATCACCGGCGTGCTCCAGCACGAGTGCGCGGAGGCGGGCATCGCGGCCGTGTCGCTGTGGGCCGCCGTGCCGCACTACGTTGCGCAGCCGCCGAGCCCCAAGGCGACGCTGGCCCTGGTCCGGGCGGTGGAAGACCTGCTGGACACCTCGCTGCCGCTGGCCGACCTGGCCGAGCAGGCGCGGGCGTGGGAGCGCGGCGTGGACGAGCTGGCCGAGCAGGACAGCGAGGTCGCGGACTACGTCCGGACGCTCGAGGAGGCCAAGGACGCGACCGAGCTGCCCGAGGCCAGCGGGGACGCCATCGCCGCCGAGTTCGAGCGGTACCTGAGGCGCCGGCGGGACCGCGGCGACCGCGGCGGAAGGTAGCCCTGCTAGCCCGGGGGGCGACCCCCTGGAACCCCCGCTGGCCTAAAGGCCCGTTCCTTCGTCACGGGCCTTGGGCCCTGCTAGCCCAGGGGGGCGACCCCCTGGAACCCCCGCTGGCCTAAAGGCCCGTTCCTTCGTCACGGGCCTTGGGCCCGGGTGGCACCGCGGACTCTGGAACGGCCGCCCGGTCAGACCGGGGGCCAGGGGACGGCGGGCCAGTTCTCCGGGGGGTAGGGGTGCACCCGGTGCTTGATCAGCAGGTCCACCCGGGACCGCGTCGCGGCCACCTCCGGCGGTGACAGCAGGCCCTCCAGTGTGCCGGCCAGCGCGCCGCCGTCCAGTTCGCCCTGCAGCCGGGTCAGCGCGGCCAGCGCCCGCCCGGGCAGCTTCTGCCCCCGCCACTGCCACAGCACGGTGCGCAGCTTGTACTCCTCGCCGAAGCAGACGCCATGGTCGCAGCCGTAGAGCCGCCCGTCGGTCATCGGCAGCAGGTGGCCGATCTTGCGGTCGGCGTTGTTGACCACCGCGTCGAAGACCGCCATGTCCCGCAGCTTGGGCTGTTCGCGGCTGCGGGCCAGCGCGACCAGGTCGGTGCCGGTGTCGGCGTCGATCCACAGCTGGCACATACCGGGGCCAAACGGGCCGTCCCGCATCACCGTGGGCGGCACCAGGTGCCAGCCGGCCGCCTGGGACACCTCGTAGGCGGCCACCTCGCGGCCGGCCAGCGTGCCCAGCGGGAAATCCCACAGCGGCCGCTCCCCCGCCACCGGTTTGTACACGCACGCGGCGGTCTGGCCGCGCAGCCGGACCGTGCAGTACAAGGTCGCGTTGGACGCCGCCACGAGGCGCCCCTCGACCTTCAGGTCGCCCTCGGACAGCAGTTCCAGCGCGGGGTCGTCGCCAGACTTGCCTGACGCCGGTGGGTACTGAAAGGTGACCGCCCTGCTCCGGCGCCGGGAGCGGGACGGCCGTGGTGCCGGCCTGTCGTCCGGCCCTTCAGGCATTACTCACCCGGTGACCGTTCTGGCGCGGGCAGATGTGGCCCTCATCGTCCAGCGGCAGCCCGCACAGCGGGCACGGCGGGCGGCCCTGGCCCACGATCTGGATGGCGCGCTTGGAGAAGGCCCGCGCCGCCGCCGGAGACAGCCGGACCCGCAGCACTCCCGGCCCGTTCTCCGGCACGTCGTCGGTGAGCGGCTCGATCGGGGTCTCGGTTTCCTCCTGGGCCTCGATCACCACCCGCTCCTCCTCGCCGTCCCAGCCGAGGGCGATGGCGCCGACCCGGAAGTCCTCGGTCAGCGGCAGGTCCAGCGGATCGTCGTCGGTGAGCGCGGCCGGCGCGGCGGCGGGCACGCTGGTCTCGCCCCCGGTGCTGCGCACTACCTCGTCGAGAAGCTCGTCGATCCGCTCCGCCAGCAGGCTCACCTGGAATTTCTCGACGACCACGCTCGTCACGCGGCCGCCGGCGCTGGCCTGCAGGTAGAAGGTGCGCTGCCCGGGCTGGCCGACCGTCCCAGCCACAAAACGCTCCGGAGAGTCGTAGGTGTAGACCGCCATGTCACTATCCTCCCGCCCCGCCGCCAATTACCGCATCGCCCTCGCCGAGCCCGGACCGCCCGGCGGGCTGGCCGCCCGGCTGGCCGGGCACCCCAGCGGCGGGCCGCGCCCTTGCCAGCCCGCCCACGGCGCTGCCGGTGTCGTTCATCCGCAGCACGAACGGGCGCAGCGGCGTGTAGCGGATCACGCTGACCGAGCACGGATCCACCTGGATCCGCTGGAACATGTCCAGGTGCAGGCCCAGGCTGTCGGCGATGATCGCCTTGATCACGTCGCCGTGCGAGCAGACCAGGTAGGCCGCCTTCGGGCCGAGCCGGCCGTTCCACTCCCTGATCGCGGCGACCGCGCGCTCCTGCACCCCGGGCAGGGACTCGCCGTCTGGCCCGGGGAACCGCACCGCGCTCGGGTGCGCCTGCACCACGCGCCACAGCGGTTCCCTGGCCAGCCGCTTGAGCGGCTTGCCGGTCCAGTCGCCGTAGGCCACCTCCGCGAACCGGGCGTCCTCGGTGACCGCCATCTGGTGGCCGTTGCGCGCCGCGGCGATCGCGGCGGCCGTCTCCCGGCACCGCTGCAGCGGGCTGGTGACGATCGCGTCCAGTGGCACGTCCGCGAGCCGAGCGGCCACGGCCTCCGCCTGAGCCCGGCCCCGGTCGTCGAGCCCGATGCCCGGCGTCCGGCCGGTAAGCACGCTTCCCGTGCTCGCCGTCAGGCCGTGGCGGACCAGCAGAACCAACGTCACGCCCATGACTCTAAGGGGTGATCAGAGGGCCCGGCGCCGCCCGCTGCGGGCCAGGGCCGCCCGGCTGCAGCGGGATAACGCTCAGCCGCCGACCGCGTGCACTCCACCGTCGGCGTGCACGATCTCACCGGTGGTCGCGGGGAACCAGTCCGACAGCAGCGCCACGCACGCCCGGGCGGCCGGCTCGGGGTCGGAGATCTTCCAGCCGAGCGGCGCCCGCTGGGGCCAGACGTCCTCGAACGCCGCGAAACCGGGAATGGACTTGGCGGCCATCGTGCGCAGCGGGCCCGCTGCCACCAGGTTCACCCGGATGCCGCGCGGGCCCAGGGCAGCGGCGAGGTACCGGGCGCACGACTCCAGGCCGGCCTTGGCCACGCCCATCCAGTCGTAGGCGGGCCAGGCCACCGACGCGTCGAAGTCCAGGCCGACCACCGCCCCGCCGCCGTCCATCAGCGGCAGCGACGCCATGGTCAGGGCCTTGAGCGAGTAGGCGGACACGTGCAGCGCGGTGGCGACGTCCTCCCACTCGGTGTCGAGGAAGTTGCCGCCCAGCGCGGTCTGCGGCGCGAACGCGATGCCGTGCAGCACCCCGTCCAGCCGCGGCACGTGATCGGCGACCCGGCCGGCCAGCGACGCCAGGTGCCCGGTGTTGGTCACGTCGAGTTCCAGCACCGGCGGGGGCTGCGGCAGCCGCCTGGCGATGCGCTCCACCAGGCTCATCCGGCCGAACCCGGTGAGCACCAGCGTGGCGCCCTCCTGCTGCGCGATCCGCGCCACGTGGAACGCGATCGACGCGTCGGTGAGCACGCCGGTCACCAGCAGCCGCTTACCGTCCAGAATCCCCATCACGCTGCTCCGTCCGTGGTCAGTGCCCCATGCCGAGGCCGCCGTCGACCGGGATCACCGCGCCGGTGATGTAGCCGGCCTCGTCGGAGGCCAGGAACGCCACCGCCGCCGCGATCTCATCCACCGAGGCCATCCGGGCCAGCGGCACCCTGGCCAGGGTCGCCTCCCTGGCCTGCTCCGGCATGGCCGCGGTCATGTCGGTCTCCACCAGGCCGGGCGCCACCACGTTGCTGGTGATGTTCCGCGGTGCCAGCTCCCTGGCGAGCGAGCGGGCCAGCCCGACCAGGCCCGCCTTGGCAGAGGCGTAGTTCGCCTGCCCGGCCGAGCCCAGCAGCCCCGCGACCGACGAGATGAAGATCAGCCGCCCGTGCCGGCCGCGCATCATGGGCCGCACCGCCCGCTTGGCCACCCGGTAGGCGCCGGTCAGGTTGGTGTCGATCACCGAGACGAACGCGTCCTCGCTCATCAGCGCGACCAGCTGGTCCTTGTTGATCCCGGCGTTGGCCACCAGGATCTCCACCGGCCCCTGGTCCGCTTCGACCTTTTTGAACGCCTCGTCCACCGAACCGGTGACCCGCACGTCGCACCGCACCGTGGCCAGCCCCTCGACGGGCTCGCCCGAGCGGGACGTCACGGTGACCCGGTCGCCGCCGGCCGCCAGGCGCCGCGCGATCGCCAGGCCGATGCCCCTGTTGCCGCCGGTCACGAGCGCGGACCTGGGCATGGGCTGGCACCTCCTTCGGCTGACGGGGCCGATCCCCGCGAGCGTACCGCCTCGCCGGCGGTGAGGTAGGTTGCCCTCGTGGCTGACACCGCTGGCAGTCCGAACGGCCGGATCGACCCCGAGTTCACCGCCTACCCGCTGCGGGCTCTGGCCAGCACCGCACTGCAGCGCGCGGCCGAACTCGGAGCCGGGCACGCGGACTTCCGCGCCGAGCGCATCCTGGCCCAGCGGATCAAGCTGTCCGACGGCATGCCGGAAACCCTGGCCGACAGCGACGTGCTGGGCCTTGCGGTGCGGGTGGTCGTCGATGGCACCTGGGGATTCGCCGCAACCGTGGACATGACGCCCGACGCGGCGGCGCGTGCGGCCGCCGAAGCGGTGCAGGTCGCGCGCGTTGCGGCCGCCATCAATGCAGAACAAATCGAGCTGGCCGGCGAGCCCCCGCACGGCGATGTGGCCTGGGTGTCGGCCTATGAGAAAGACCCGTTCGAGGCGAGCCTGACCGACAAGGTCGAGCTGCTGAAGCAGTGGAGCTCGGGGCTGCTCGCGGACGAGCGGATCGCGCACGTGGACGCCGCGCTGCTGCAGGTCCGTGAGTGCAAGTTCTACTCCGACGGGGCCACCACGGCCCTGCAGCAGCGGGTACGGATCGCCCCGGAGTTCACCTGCGTCGCGATCGAGCCGGACGGGCGCTTCGAGACCATGCGTACGCTCGCCCCGCCGGCCGGCCGCGGCCTGGAGTACCTCGGCGGCAGCCCGTGGGGCGGCGCCGGGGCCAGGGATTTTCCTGCCGAGCTGGCCGCACTGCCCGGCCTGCTGGCGGAGAAGCTGGCCGCGCCGAGCGTCACGCCGGGCCGTTACGACCTGGTCATCGACCCCAGCAACCTCTGGCTCACCATTCACGAGTCGATCGGCCACGCCACCGAGCTGGACCGGGCGCTGGGGTATGAGGCCGCGTTCGCGGGCACCTCGTTCGCCACCCCGGACAAGCTCGGCAGCCTGCGCTACGGCAGCCCGGTGATGCACGTGACGGGGGACCGCACGGCCGAGCACGGCCTGGCCAGCGTCGGGTACGACGACGAGGGGGTGGCCGCCCAGTCCTGGGACCTGATCACCGGCGGCATCTTCACCGGGTACCAGGTGGACCGGCGGATGGCGCTGATGCGCGGTCTGGGCCGGTCCCGCGGCTGCGCGTTCGCCGACTCCCCCGAGCACATGCCGATCCAGCGCATGGCCAACGTGTCGCTGCAGCCCGCGCCCGGTGGCCCGGCCACCACGGACCTGATCGCCGGGGTAGCCGACGGCATCTACATCGTCGGCGACAAGAGCTGGTCCATCGACATGCAGCGGTACAACTTCCAGTTCACCGGGCAGCGCTTCTACAAGATCTCCCACGGGCGGCTCGCCGGGCAGCTGCGCGACGTCGCCTACCAGTCGGTCACCACCGACTTCTGGAACAGCATGGTGGCGGCCGGCGGCCCGCAGACCTACGTCCTGGGCGGCGCCTTCAACTGCGGGAAGGGCCAGCCGATGCAGGTCGCACCGGTCAGCCACGGCTGCCCCGCAGCCGTCTTCCGGGGTATCCGGATCCTCAACACGGCGCAGGAGGGAGCATGACTCCGCAGGAGACCGTGGAGCGTGCGCTGGCCGCCGCCCGGTGCGACGACGCCATCGTGATCGCCGACGAGACCTCGGCGGCAAACCTGCGCTGGGCCGCGAACTCGCTGACCGCCAACGGGGTGTCCCGGGCCCGCCAGCTCACCGTGATCGCCATCACTCGCGGCGCCGACGGTGCCCGGGCTGGCGTGGTGTCCCGGGCCGGGGTGCGCGAGGACCAGGTCGCCGGCGTGGTCGCCGCGGCCGAGCGGGCCGCGCGCCAGAGCGCCCCGGCCGAGGACGCACGGGAGCTGCTCGGGCCCGGCGACGCTGAGGCGTACGGCGTCAAGGAAGGGCCGGAGCCGGGCCGGCCCGGCTGGGAGGACGAGCCGGGCAGCACCGGCATCGGCGTGTTCGGCGCCTTCTCGCCGGCGCTCGGCGAGGCGTTCGAGGCGGCCGCGTCGGCCGGGCGGAAGCTGTACGGGTACGCCGAGCACTCGCTGACCACCACGTTCCTGGGCACCTCCACCGGGCTGCGGCTGCGCCACGACCAGCCCACCGGCAAGGCCGACATCAACGCCAAGTCGGCCGAGCCGGGCGGCTCCGCCTGGGCCGGCCAGGCCACGAGCGACTTCACCGACGTGGACGTCGCGGCGATCACCGCCGGCCTGGGCCGCCGGCTCGACTGGGCGCGCCGGCAGGTCGAGTTGCCCGCGGGCAGGTACCAGACTCTGCTTTCGCCCAGCGCCATGGCCGACCTGTTCGTCGACCTCTACTGGCACGCTGTCGCGAAGGACGCGCTGGACGGCCGGACCGTGTTCAGCAAGCCCGGCGGCGGCACCAGGGCAGGCGAGCGGCTGGCGAGCATGGCGGTGACGCTGCGGAGCGACCCCACGGCCGCCGGGCTGCGCTGCGCCCCGTTCGTGATCGCGCGCTCCTCCGGCCGCGAAGCCTCGGTGTTCGACAACGGCCTGGCCATCCCCCCGGTCGCCTGGATAGACCACGGCGTGCTCAGCGCGCTGACGCAGACCAGGTGGACCGCCGAGCTGTCCGGGCTGCCGGCCACCCCCGAGACCGACAACCTGATCCTCGAAGGCCCCGGCGGGGCGTCGCTGGACGAGCTGATCGCCGGGACCCGGCGGGCGCTGCTGGTCACCTGCCTGTGGTACATCCGCGAGGTCGACCCGCAGACGCTCCTGCTCACCGGCCTCACCAGGGACGGCGTCTACCTGGTAGAAAACGGCGCGGTCACCGGCGCGGTGAACAACTTCCGGTTCAACGAGAGCCCGGTCGGGCTGCTCGGGCGCCTCGCCGAGGTGGGCGCCACCGTGCCGGCCCTGCCGCGCGAATGGAGCGACTACTTCACCCGGTCGGCGATGCCCCCCGCGCGGTTCGAGGGCTTCAACATGTCCTCGGTCAGCCAGGCAAGCTAGCAGCGCTCGCCCGGGGGGACACTCCGCCTCCCCGGGGGGCAGGCCCCCGGACCCCACGGCCCGGGATCCCCCCGCTGGCCTGCGGCCCCGTTTCCTTCGTCACGGGGCCTTTGCCCTGCTGGCCCGGGGGGACACTCCGCCTCCCCGGGGGCAGGCCCCCGGACCCCACGGCCCGGGATCCCCCCGCTGGCCTGCGGCCCCGTTCCTTCGTCACGGGGCCTTTGCCCGGCTGGCCCGGGGGGACGACCCCGGGATCCCCTCGCTGGCCAGGCTCACGTGTCTTCCAGGCGGAAGCCGACCTTCATGCCGACCTGGTAGTGCGCTACCTCACCGTCCCTGATCTGCCCGCGGATCTCGGTGACCTCGAACCAGTCGAGGTGGCGCAGCGTCTCCGCGGCCCGGCGGACCCCGTTGCGAATCGCGGTCTCGATCCCGTCCGGCGAGGTGCCGACGATCTCGGTCACCCGGTACGTTCGGTCAGTCATGATCCCTCCAGGTGCGTGGGAGCGCCCGTGGCCGTGAATATCGCGGAACTGGAGCGGCGGGCCAGGCGCCTGCTTGCCCCCGATGTCTATGACTACTACGCGGGCGGCTCCGGAAGCGAGCGGACACTTCGGGCCAGCGCACGAGCGTGGCAGCAGCACTGGCTGCTGCCGCGGGTGCTCCGCGACGTCTCCACGGTGGACACCAGCGTCCGGCTGCCCGGGCTGCCAGAGACCGTGGCGCGGACCCCGATCGCGGTCGCGCCCACCGGGTTCCAGGGTTTGGCCTGCCCGGACGGCGAGCTGGCCACCGCTCGGGGCGCCGCGGCGGCGGGCGCGCTGATGGTCGTGTCCAGCCGCAGCAGCCGGCGCCTCGAGGACATCGGCAAGGTCACCGCGGAGGGTGGCGGCGCGTGGTGGTTCCAGGTCTACGTGCTGCGCGACCGGGACCTCACCGCGCGCATGGTCAGCCGTGCGGTTGCGGCGGGTGCTCGGGCGCTGGTGCTCACCGGGGACACCCCGGTAGTGGGCCGCAAGCGGCGCGACCGGGGCGAAGAGGTCGTCACTGAGGCCGATTTCACCGCCAACACCGGCCCGCTGGCGGACCTGGGCCAGGCTGAGCAGGCGGCCGACCTGACCTTCGCCGACGTCGGCTGGCTGGCCCGGCTGGGCGGCGTCCCCGTGCTGGTCAAGGGGGTGCTGCGGGCCGACGACGCGCGCGCGTGCCTGGCCGCGGGCGCAGCCGGTGTGATCGTGTCCAACCACGGCGGGCGGCAGCTCGACCGGGCGCTGCCGACCGCCCTGGCGCTGCCCGCCGTGGCGGCCGGGCTCGGGCGCTCCGCCCAGGTGTTCGCCGACGGCGGGCTGCGCACCGGCGAGGACGTGCTCGCGGCGCTGGGCCTCGGGGCGCGGGCGGTGTTCCTCGGCCGCCCGGTGCTGTGGGCGCTGGCGTGCGGCGGCGCCGACGGCGTCCGCGACCTGCTCACCGGGATGACCAGCGACCTGGCCCACGTGATGGCGCTCGCCGGGGCGGCGGCGCTGCCGGGCATCGCGGGGGTGACGAGAGCCGAGGCAGGGCATAGTTTGTAAGGCGTGAGGGTGCTGCCGAAGAGCCGGCGCGAGACCACGTACCTGGTGACCGAGGCGCGCAAGCCGCGCTCGGAGGACATCGCGTACCGGGAGCGCCGCTACCTGATCATGATGGCCTTCCGGGTGGGCTGTTTCGTTCTGACGATCGTCCTGTTCGCTTCGGGTGCGGGCTGGCTGGCGGCCATTCCCGCGGTCGGCGCCATCGCGATTCCGTACTTCGCCGTCGTGTTCGCCAACGGCGGACGAGAGCCCACCAGCACGCGGGGTTTCCGCGCATACGAACCGAAACTGCCGGAGCGATACTCCGGCCCAGCACCCACCACTCCGGGCACTCCCCCCGCCCCAGGTCAGCCCGCAGACGGCGGCGCACCCGGCAGCACTCAAGAATGACAACCGAAGCGGGCCGCCGGGTAGTTACAGTGCGCACTCATCGGGCGTTCCAGCAACTTCAGCGGCGCCGCAGAGCAAGCGCACGAGGCTCCGAATGTGTTCCGGGTTTGATGCATCGTGGGGGGAATCGTAGTAGCATCCAAACTGGTGCTCTGGTCCCCCGTCGGAGCACCTGCCGGCGTTCCGGGCCCCCGTCGGAACGCCGATGATTGCGACGCCGGGTGGTTTGCCCCCGTAGCCACCCGGCGTCGCCCTATCTTCGGCGCCCTTCAGGGCGCCTTCGCGTTGGCTCGCAGTATCCCCCGGGGGGACGACCCCCCGGAATCCCCCGGTGGGGCGCCGGGCCGGCGGTCCTCCGTTTAGGGCCCAAGTTCCTGTGCGGGGCCCGTTGCGGCCCGGAGGGCCGCAGACCGGCCCCCGGAACTCGCCGACCGCCCGTTGCGGCCCGGAGGGCCGCAGACCGGGCCCCGGAACTCGCCGACCGCCCGTTGCGGCCCGGAGGGCCGCAGACCGGCCCCGGAACCGGCCGGCTGTCTGGCTCCACTCCCGCCCCGTGCCCCTCTCGCGTTCCCCCCTCCCGCTGCGCCATGAAGCCCGCCACCTGCACTGTCGGGACACCTCTGTCGCCAGGTCATGCGTGCCGGGACGTGGGAGGCCCGCAACCAGCAAGACCGCCGCATATGTCCCGGCAGAACCGGCGCGGCGACGACGGGAGGTTGCCCGGCCGCGGAGTCCCTATCGCCGCCCCGGCCACCCTCCGGACGGCGCCTCACCCGGAACGCCGCGGTTATGCCCCACGCCGAGGGCATCCTCCGGGCGGCGCCTATGACCTCCGCGAGCAACCGGCGCGGTGTCGGCCGGAGGTTGCCTGGACGCGGCGTTTCTAGCCGCGCCCAGCCCATCCTCCGGGCGGCGCCTCCACCCCCGTCAGGAATCGGCTCGCCATCCTCCGGGCGGCGCCTCCACCCTGTCAGGAATCGGCTCTCCATCTTCCGGCGGTGCCTCCACGCAGCGGGGACACCGGCGCACGCTCAACCACCGGCCCGAGCCCAGGCCTCCCGGGCCCGTGTGCCCTTCCTTGGTTCCCCGCCCGCCATTCGCAGTAGACTGTTTCCGCGGGCACTGTGATACTTTCTTTATAGTCTCTTTGCTCTGCCTTTAAAGTAAGGCAAGCCTTTCCTAATAGATATACGGCCGCTCCCGCCTGCCTATTCCGGCTTACTGAACGTGACGATCGCCACGCCCATCATGGCCAGCCCCATCACCGCCACGATTCCCAGCGACAGCGCGATCGGCACCGGCCAGCCGACCCAGGTGATGCTCGGCGACAGCGCATGGATCTCGATCGGGTTCAGCGACAGGTGGCTGAACACCGCGTTCCGCATCGGCCCGACCACGTAGGTGAGCGGGTCGATCCGGGTGAGCACGCTCAGCCAGCCCGGCAGCCCGCGCAGCGGGTACAGCGCCCCGGAGAGGAAGAACAGCGGCATCACGAGCATCTGGGTCACGGCCATGAACGCCTGGAACTGGGTGATCCGGGCCGCCATCATCACGCCGAAGGCGGTGAGCGTGAACGCGAGCAGCAGCATCTCGCCCACCAGGACGAGGATCAGCACCGGGCTGTAGGGCACGCCGGCCAGCCCGGCCAGGATCAGCATGATGACGCCCTGGAGCGTGGCGATCGTCGCGCCGCCCAGGCACTTGCCGATCACGATCGAGGCCCGGCTGACCGGCGCGACCAGCATCTCGCGCAGGAACCCGAACTCCCGGTCCCAGACGATCGAGGCGGCCGAGAAGATCGCCGTGAACAGCACCGACATGGCCAGCACGCCGGGGTAGATGAACGTCTTGAAGTTGACGCCCGGCGGCATGCCGCCCTTGGCCAGCGACGACAGGCCGGTGCCCAGCACCAGCAGGAACAGGACCGGCTGGATCAGCGAGGTGACCGTGCGGAGCCGGTCCCGCCGGAACCGGATCAGCTCCCGGCGCCACACGATGCTGACCGCGCGCAGGTCGGTGCGCAGGCTGTGCTCGGGGACCGCGACCCTGATCGTCCCGGCCAGCGCCGCCTGCTCGCTCGCCTGCGTGGCCTCGGTGGTCTGCGTGGCCATGCCTACCGCCTCCCCCGGAACGCCGCGGCCATCTGCCGCATCTGGTCGGTGCCGGACGCCTCCGCGTCCCGGATCGTGGTGCCGGTGTAGGACATGAACACGTCGTCCAGCGTCGGGCGGGACACGCTGACCGACTTGATCGCCGTGGTCAGCCCGGCGAACAGGCGCGGCACGAACTGCTCGCCGGAGGCCACAGAGAACGTCACCGCGCCCTCGTGCACGGCGGCCTCGATGCCGAACTCGCGGGCAAGCTCGGCGATGGCCGCCTGGTCGTCGGCGGTTTGGATCTGCACCCGGTCCTTGCCGACGCTGGCCTTGAGCGCCTCTGGGGTGTCGATGGCGACGATCTGGCCGTGGTCGATGATCGCGATCCGGTCGCAGTGCTCGGCCTCGTCCATGTAGTGCGTGGTGAGGAAGATCGTGATGTCCTCACGGCTCTTCAGCTCGTTGATGTACTCCCAGATCGACGCCCGCGTCTGCGGGTCCAGGCCGACCGTCGGCTCGTCCAGGAACAGCACGTGCGGCGCGTGCAGCAGGCCCCGGGCGATCTCCAGCCGCCGCTTCATCCCGCCGGAGTACGTCATGACGACGCTGTCCCTGCGCTCCCACAGCCCCACCATCTCCAGCACTTGCCGCATCCGCGGCTCGACCGCGGCGGCGGGCACCCCGTACAGGGCCGCGTGGAACTTGAGGTTCTGCGCGCCGGTCAGGTAGTTGTCCAGCGTCGTGTCCTGGAACACCAGGCCGATGTTGCGCCGCACCGCGTCGCGCTCGGAGGTTACATCGTGCCCCGCGACCGTGGCCGACCCGGATGTGGGCCGCGCCAGCGTGCAGAGCATCTTGATCGTGGTCGATTTGCCGGCGCCGTTGGGGCCGAGGAACCCGAAGGTCTCCCCCACCGGCACCTCGAAGTCGATCCCGCGTACCGCTTCGATCTCGCCGTAGTTCTTGGTCAGGCCCGCGACCGTGATCGCCGCCTGCCGGTGCCCGTTGCCGGCCCACCGGGCCGCACCAGAGGCTTGCCCTGCTGCCACCGTGCCCTGCCCTCCTCAACGTCCACTGCTGAGCCTAGCCGTTCGGGGCCACCTGGCCCGGCCGCCGGCCGGGGGCCCAGAAGAGCCCGCCGACCGGGACGGCCGGATCCGGGAGCCGGTCACTGCGCGTCGTCGTCGGCGGCGAGGATCGCGTACAGCTTGCGCCGCGCCTCGACGAGGATCTGCTGCGACTCGGCCACCTGGGCAGCGGTGCCGACCTGCGCGACCTGCATGGCCGCCATCGCCACCGCGGCGATCAGCCGGCGCAGTTCGATCGCGTCGGTGCCCACGCTGCTGGCCACGTCGTCCCACGGGGCCCGCACCTCGTCGGCGTGTGCGGTCACGTACTCGCGCCCCTCCGCGGTCAGGGCGTAGCGCTTGCGCCCGCCCTCGGGCGTCTCCGCCTGGATCAGGCCCTCGTCCTCCAGTTGCTGCAGGGCAGGGTAGACCGACCCGGGGCTGGGCTGCCACACGCCGCCGCTGCGCTCGGCGATCTCCTGGATGAGCTGGTAGCCGTTCCGCGGCTCCTCGGCGAGCAGCGCCAGGGCGGCGGCCCTGACGTCACCGCGCCGGACCCGCGGTCCGCCGCGCCGGCCCCGGCCTTCGCCCATCCACGGGCCGAACCCGAAGGCCATCGGGCCGAAGCCCGGCCCGCCGAACGGGCCGCCACGCCGCCCGGGGCCACCGGGCCCCCGGCGCACGCGGGCACGTCCGCGGCCGCGTCCCCAGCCTTCCTCGCCAGGGCCCCACTCCTCGTCCTCGTGATGCCGGTGTTCGTGATGTTCATGCATGTTCTTGCTCCGTATTCTCTGCTAGTCATCAGACTGTCTGAGAAGACTATTTTCTTCTTAGACATGTCGACGATATATCGATAACTGTCGGAGCGCAAGAGTTATTTCAGTGCAGAGCCGGCGTCGGTGCGAGGAGATGGCGGCGCGCACGCGTGCACGAGGCGCGACGCGGGACTCTCAGGCCAGGGGGCAGCTCAGCCGCCGATGGCGGACATCGGCCGGGACGGCTGCAGGAAGCCGGGGTCGTTGATGCCGTGGCCGGGCAGCTTGGCGGCGATCGCCCGCTGCCAGATCGCGGCCAGTTCCTCGTCGCTGGCGCCGGCCCGCATCGGATCGCGCAGGTTGCTCTCCTCCCGCGCGAACAGGCAGTTGCGGACCTGGCCGTCGGCGGTGAGCCGGACCCGGTCGCACGCTCCGCAGAACGGCCTGGTCACCGAGCCGATGACACCGACCTTCGCCGGGCCGCCGTCCACCAGGAAGGTCTCCGCCGGCGCCGACCCCCGGGCCGCCGCGTCGTCCGGGGTGAGGGTGAACTCCGCCGACAGGGCGTCGAGGATCTCCGCGGCGGTGACCATGTTTTCCCGCCGCCAGCCGTGCTGGGCGTCCAGTGGCATCTGCTCGATGAACCGGAGCTGGTAGCCATGCTCCAGGCAGAATCTCAGCAGCGCGGGTGCCTCGCCGTCGTTGCTGCCGCGCATGAGCACCGTGTTGACCTTGACCGGGGTGAGGCCGGCCGCCGCCGCGGCGGCCAGGCCGCGCAGCACGTCGTCGAGACGGGCGCGCCTGGCCAGCGTCTTGAACACATCCGGCGCCAGCGTGTCGAGGGACACGTTCACCCGGTCCAGGCCGGCCTCGGCGAGCGGGCCAGCGAGCCGGTCCAGCCCGATCCCGTTCGTGGTGACCGATATCTGCGGCCGGGGCCGCAGCGCCGCCGTGAGCGCGACGACGGCGGGCAGCCCGCGCCGCAGCAGCGGCTCGCCGCCGGTGAACCGCACCTCGGTGATGCCGAGCCGGGTCACGCCGATCCGCACCAGCCGGACGACCTCGTCGTCGGTGAGCAGGTCCGGGCGGGGCAGCCAGGCGAGGCCCTCGGCGGGCATGCAGTAGGCGCACCGCAGGTTGCACCGGTCGGTGAGGGAGACCCGGAGATCGGTCGCGATCCGGCCGTAGGAATCAGCCAACACCCGGGAATCACCTCCTTGGCCAGACGGGGGCGCCTGTGCCTGCAGGGTTACCAGCCTACTTCCGCAGAGCGTCATGACAATTGTGGTGCCAGGTGGTGACCAAGTGGAGAGACAATTAGGGTCATGGTCTCTGAGACTCCAATCTGGCGGGACCGGCTCACCGCGGAGGAACGGGCGCAGCTCGGCCGCGGTGCGGGCACCATCTCGCTGCCGCGTCCCGACATCCTGGTGATCGGCGGGGGGATAGCGGGCGTCGCCACCGCCGCCGCCTGCCATGAAGCCGGGCTCGGCTCGGTCCTGGTCATCGAGGCGGGGCGGCTGGGGTCGGGCGCCACCGGCGGCGCGGCCGGGCTGCTGACGCCGGAGATCCACGAATGGAGCGACCCCGAGCCGTTCGTCGACCTGGCCAGGGCCAGCCTCGAGCTGTGGGGCGAGCTGGAGCAGACCTGGCCGGGCGGGGTCGGGCTGATCGAGCTGGACTGGATCGGGCTGGCACCCGATCCCGACGGGTTCGCCCCGCACCAGCGGCCCGCGGTGGAATGGCTGGACCACGACCGGGTGGCCGAGCTGGTGCCCGGCCTGGCCCGCCCGATGGCCGGCGCGCTGATCCGGCGCCAGGCCCGGGTGAACCCGCTGCGCTCGCTGGCCCGGCTGGCCAGCGTCCTCCCCGCGCTGGCCACCGGGACCGCGGCCACGTCGGTCACCACCGAGGCCGGCAAGGTGACCAAAGTCACCACCACTGCCGGGGATATCCACCCGGGGGTGGTCGTGTTCGCCACCGGGCTGCCGCCGCTGCTCGACGGGCTCCCGCTCGACCTCCCCGCCAGCCGGGTCAAGGGGCATCTGCTGGTCACCGAGCCCTCGCCGGTGCGCCTGCCCGGCACGGTCGCGCCGGTCGCCACCCAGCTCGAGGACGGCCGGCTGCTGGTCGGCGGCACGTTCGACATGGGCGACGAGACGCCCGTGGTCCGGCAGGAGGTCATCGACTCCATCCTGGAGGCGCTGTACGCCACCCTGCCCGCGGTGCGCGGGCTGCCCGCCGCCTACCAGTGGTACTGCTTCCGGCCGAGGCACCCCGACGGCCGCCCGGTCATCGACAAGGTGCCCGGGCTGGACAACGCCTGGCTGACCTCCGGGCACTTCCGCACCGGCATCCTGATGGCCCCGATCACCGCGGCCACGATCACCCGGTGGATCTCGGCCGGCGACCCCCCTGCCGAGGCCGCCGCCTGGAGCATCAACCGGTTCACCCAGCGGCCGCACATCCGCGGGTAGCGGTGCTAGTTCCGGGGGGGCGACCCCCCCCGGACCCCCAGTGCTGGCCGGGGGGGACCCCGGACCCCCCGCCGGCCCGAGGGCCCGTTCCTCCGTCACGGGCCCTCGGCCCCTCAGCGCGGCCGGAGCCGGCGTGTGTCGTCCGGCAGCCGCTCGGTGATGCCCGCACGGTCCAGGTACTCCAGCAGCGGTATCGCCACCCGGCGGGTGGTACCCAGTGCCTGCCTGGCCTGCGCGGTGGTGAACGGCGCGGCCAGCCCGGCAAGGATGCCCGCGGCCGCGGCGTCCGCGCCCGGCGCCAGCACGATCTGGTCGCTCACCCGCAGCAGCAGCCCGGCCCGCCCGGCGGCCGCCAGTTCCCGCGCGGACAGCCCGAGCTCGGCGAGCCTGCCCGCCTCGGGCGCCTGAAACGGCGCGCCGTCCAGGTCGGCCCGCAGCTTCCGCACCGCCGCCAGCAGCCCGCCCGGCAGTTCCGCCGCGCCGCGCAGCACGCCCCCGTCGCAGGCCAGCTGGCCTGCGGCGAGCACCTCGACCAGCCGACGGTCGGGCAGCCCGAGCGCGGTGCGGGCCGCGTCCACCGGCATGCCGGGGGCCAGCGGGTTCGCGGCGGCGTGCGCCGCGGCCAGCGCCACCAGCCGCGCCCGCAGCGCCGCCCAGTGCGCCGGGTCCGCCACCCAGTCCCCCGCGACCGGCGGCGGGCCCCTGGTGACACCCATGGCACGCAGCGCCGCCCGCCGCGCCAGGCCGTGCCGCCGCAGCAGCTCAGCCGCCCCCGGCACGAGCGGCCAGGAGGCAAGCTCGCGCGCGGCGGCGGCCGCGGCACCCCGGCCGCGCAGCGGCGGCGGGGTGACGTCCAGCACGGTCGCGCCGGCCACCGCGGGCCAGGCCGACCGTCCGGCCGCCCGGGCCGCGGCGCCCGGGAGCCGCAGCAGCACCCGGTCCCCGACGTGCAACGGCAGCGGCCGGCCCAGCGTCAGCCGGGCGGCCGGGCCGTCCAGCACCCGGACCTGCGCCGGGGTCCGCGCCGCGCCGATGTGCAGCACCAGCTCGCGCGGCGGCCGGGCCGCCCCGGCGGGGACGGACAGCCGGACGTCCGCCGCCGCGGTCAGCGTCCACGCCCCGGGGGTTACCAGGGCCGTCCCCCTGGCCAGCGCGGCCTGGTCCGCGCCGCGCACGTTGAGCGCCACCCGCGCCACGCCGCTGACCCGCTCCGCGGCCTCCTTCAGCGACTGGATCCCGCGCACCCGGACCGGCCGCATGGCGGGAGCCGCGAGCAGTTCGTCCCCGGCGGCGATGGTGCCCGCGGGCAGGGTGCCGGTGACCACGGTGCCGCTGCCCCGGATGCTGAACGCCCGGTCCACCCACAGCCGGACCGGCGCGCCTGGGTCGGCGGCCGGCAGGCCGGCCACCAGCGCGGCCAGCGCCGCGCGCAGTTCCGGCAGGCCCTGCCCGGTCAGCCCGCTCACCGCGAGGCCGTCCACCCGGCCCAGGCTGCTGCCGCGGATCCGGCCCGCCGCCTCGTGCAGCGCCGGCGCCGGGTCGGCGAGGTCGGCGCGGGTCACCACCAGCAGCCCGCGGCCGATGCCCAGCGCGTCGACCGCGGCCAGGTGCTCCGCCGACTGGGGCATCCACCCCTCGTCCGCGGCGACCACGAACATCACCGCGGGCACCGGGCCGACGCCGGCGAGCATGTTCGGCACGAACCGCTCGTGCCCGGGCACGTCCACGAACGCCAGCCGCTCCCCCGACGGCAGGGTCAGCCAGGCGAACCCCAGGTCGATGGTCAGGCCGCGGCGCCGCTCGGCCTCCCACCGGTCCGGCTCCATCCCGGTCAGCGCGCGGACCAGGGTGGACTTCCCGTGATCCACGTGGCCGGCGGTGGCGATGACCTGCACCGCTACCCGCCCGCCCCCGGCAACCGAAGATCAGGCAAAACGTTTGGGCGGGGTGGCGGGGCCAGAACCAGCGCCGCCGTGGCCAGCACGGCCGTCACCAGCGTGGCATCCCCGTCCGGGGGGACCGAGCGCAGGTCCAGCAGGACCCGGCCGCCTTCGGTGTAGCCGACGACTGCGGGAACCACGCCCCGGTGCACCGGTTCCCCGGTGCGCAGTGGCTCCGCGAGCACCCCGGGCAGGCTCACCGCGGCGCTGGGCAGCGCGACGCCGGGCGCCGCGCCGCCCCCGGCCGCCGCGCGGGTGCGCACCGCACGGGCGTCGATCCCCGCGGAGCACAGTTGCCCGGCCAGTCGTTCGGCACGGTCAAAAACGGCTGCCTCGGTGGCGGCCAGCGCTTCGGCGACCGGGACCGGCGGCCCGGCCAGCGTCGCCTCCAGCGCCGCGTACGTCAGCTTGTCCACCCGCAGCGCCCGGGCGAGCGGGTGGCGGGCCAGCCGGGTGACCAGGCCGGCCCGGCCGAGCAGCAGGCCGGCCTGCGGCCCGCCGAGCAGCTTGTCGCCGCTGGCGGTGACCAGCGCGGCGCCGGCCCGCAGCCAGGTGTCCGCGTCAGGTTCCTCCGGCAGCAGCGGGCTGGGCACCAGCAGCCCGGACCCGATGTCGCCGACCACCGGGACCGGCAGGCCGGCCAGTTCCGCCACGCCGGCGCTCGCGGTGAAGCCCTCGACCCGGTAGTTGGACGGGTGCACCTTGAGCACGAACGCGGTGGCCGGGCCGACAGCCGCCGCGTAATCGGCGAGCGTGGTGCGGTTGGTGGTGCCGACCTCCCGGATCCGGGCCCCGGTGGACTCCAGCAGGTCGGGCAGCCGGAACCGGTCGCCGATCTCGATCAGCTCGCCGCGGCTGACCACGATCTCCCCGCCGCCGCTGGCCAGCGCGGTGGCGGCCAGCACCAGCGCGGCGGCGTTGTTGTTCACCACGTGCACCGCCCCGGCCGCGGGAACGGCGGCGGCGAGCGCGGCCAGCGCGCCGCGGCCCCGCTGCCCGCGGGCGCCGGTGGCCAGGTCGAACTCCAGGTCGGTGCAGCCGGCGGCGGCGGTCACGGCGTCGCGCGCCGCGGCGGACAGCGGGGCGCGGCCCAGGTTGGTGTGCAGCAGGACGCCGGTGGCGTTGAGCACGGGCGTCAGCGTTGCCGCGTGCGGCGGGAGCGCCGCCACGGCGGCGTCGGCGACCTCACCGGGAGGGATCCGGCCCTCACGGGCCTGCTGCTGTGCGGCGGCCACGGCCGCCTTCACCCGGGCCCGGCCCAGCCGCCGCGCCGCCTCCGCCAGGCGCGGGTCGGCGAGCAACGCGTCGGTGCGCGGCACGAGGCGGCGGGAGTCCACGCTGGTGACCTTACCCGCCGGGCAACCGCGCGGAAGGGACGCCTAAACCGGCGCGCGGATCCGCGCATGATCGCCGTAACCGCGGGTAGTTGGCGGATGCGATATCGACTGGAATGCGCTCAGGGAGTGATTCCTCATGACAGCGTTGATGCGAGTGCCGCGTTCCCGCGGCGTTGGCGGCGGCTTTCTGCTGTTCCTGCTTGGCGCGTGGGGCGCGCTGATCCCGTTCGTCGGCCCCTACTTCCATTTCGCCTACACCCCCGACACGGCGTGGGCCTGGACCTGGGGCCGGTTCTTCCTGGAGGTCCTGCCCGGCGTGGCCACCGTCCTCGGCGCGCTGATCCTGATGATCAGCGCCGTCCGCCCGGTCGCGATGTTCGGCGCGGCGCTGGCCGCGGCCGCCGGGGCATGGTTCGCCGTGGGCACGCTGCTCGGGCCGGTGTGGGCCACCTATTCCACGCTGGGCGCGCAGGCCGGTATCCCCACGGCGCTCGACCCCGGCCAGCCGACCGGCGGCCCGCTGCACATGGTGACCGAGCACCTGGCCTTCTTCACCGCGCTCGGCGTGGTCATCGTGTTCGTCGCCGCCGCGGCGTTCGGCCGCCTGGCGATCATCGGCGCGCGGGACGCCCTGCTGAGCCGTGAGGTGGCCACCGAGGACGCGGACAGGTCGGCGTCCGAGGAGGGCGAGCGGCACGGCGTTTGGCGGCGGCTCACCGCCGCGCGGTGACGGCCGTAGGCCCACGGCGCCGGCGAGTGCGTCGGCTCACCGCGGCGCGGTGACCGGCCGCCGCACAGGGCAAGGGCGGGCCCCGGATTCCCCGGCGCCCGCCCTCAGCGCTTGCCCGGTCATCGGGCCGGCGGCATGTCCTTGTAGCGGAAGTCGTTGAACAGGCCCACCTGGTCGCAGAAGTGCGGGCTGGGCGTGCCCGCGGCGGAGATGAACGCGCTCTGCCCCGGCGGCAGCTCGTCCTGGCCGGTGAGCGTGGGGCCGGCGTCCACGGCCATCATGAAAGTGCTGCGGTTCTGGGTCGCGCTGGTGCCGCAGTGCGTGGTGATCCCCACGGCGAGCGGGTCGAGGTTGTCCCAGTTCTGGTCCTGGGCCGGCTGGAAGCCCCACTTGGTGATGTCGGTGGTGCCGAAGCCGGGGACGTTCTGGCCGAGCTGGGTGCCGGTGCCGGACAAGATCGTGATCGCGTCGTTGAGGCTCTCCACCAGTAGCTGGTCGCCGTGCCCGGCGAAGTAGCCGCCCCGGTAGCAGAGGGTCGAGCACGGCACCATCCCCTGGGTGCTGTGCAGGATGTGGTACAGCAGGTTGTAGGTGGCCATCCCGCCGAGGCCGCCGTAGGTGCCCAGGCCCAGTCTCCCATCGCTGAAGTTGACCCTCCCGGTGTACTGCTCGCCGGGGTTGAGGCCGCCCTCGAACACGTTGTGCTCGTAGGCCTCGAGGAAGTTCATGAAGATCGACATGGCCGGGCTGCCCAGCGTGGTGACGCCGTTCCAGTGCTCCAGCACCGCGATCGCGGGCTGCAGGTCCGGGTGGGTGGCCGGGCTGACGATCGGGTCGTTCGCCTTCACCAGGGCGTGGTAGGCGCTGACCAGGTACGGGATGAAGTAGCGCGCCGCGGGCCGGGTGTTGTTCCCGTTGTCGATCGTGCCGATGGCGTGCTCGATGCCCTCCAGGTACTTGACGCTGATGGACGTGCTGGCCTTGGCGAGCTGGCTGATGAGCTGCGACCGGAAGATCGTCCCCCAGTACTCGTCGCCGGAGTTCTGCTGGTAGAAGGCCTGCTGGGACGGCTTGGTGTTCCAGTTGTCCAGGAAGCCCTGGCGCGGGTTGACGCTGTGCGGCATCTGCGCGAACGGCACGAAGCCGGTCCACTGCTGCGTGCCGTCGCCCGCCCCGGGCACGCGCGGGTCAACCCCGCTCGGCTCGATCGGGACCAGCCCGTCGCCGAAGTAGGCGATGTTGCCCTGCCGGTCGGCGTAGAGGAAGTTGTGCAAGGTGGTGATCAGGCTCATCGAGTGGCGGAACTGGCTCAGGTTCGAGTCGCCGCCGAGCTGGGCGAAACCGGCGAGGGTGCCGGTCTCCCGGTTCCACGAGGCGAACCGCAGCGAGATCGCCAGCCCGTCGGCGGGGTCGGCGAGCACCACCGGCCCGTCGATCGTGCGCAGCACGGTGATGTTGACGCCAGGCGCGCCGGCCACGTCGATCGTCTCCGGGATGGCCTGCATCGGGACCTGCTTGCCGTTGAACTCGTACGTCGGCGGGCTGGCCGTGTAGTTGACGTTGTGCTCGATGTAGATCCGCTGGTCGACGAGTTCCTCGCTGGTCGTGGTCCAGGCGAGGTTGGCGTTCCGGCCGATCAGGATGAACGGCTCGCCGGTGATGTACATGCCGCCCGCGTCGTAACCGGGGGCGTGCAGGTACTCCTCGCCGTCCACGCTCGGTGTGCCGAACCCTTCCTGCGGTGCGCCCCACAGCAGCGCGTGGTGGTCGGCGGAGCGCGACGGCGCTATCGCGATCGCGTTGGAGCCGCCGTGCGACAGCACCCGCAGCGCGGCGCCGGTCTTCAGGATCGTGGCGCGGTCGGTGGCCAGCTTGGCGGCCGCCTTGGCGAGCACCACGTGGCGCAGCGCCGGCAGGCCCGCGACCGCGCGCAGGAGGGCGGAGTCCGCCTTGGCGGGCGGCGCGCCGGACAGCGCTGGCTCGGGGGGGCGACCCCCCGGAACCCCCCGCTGGCCTGCGGCCCCTGCGACTTCGTCGCGGGGGCCTTGCCCTGCCGCGGGCGCCGGCTCGGGCACCGTGGTGGGGGCGGTGGGGTCGTTGATCCAGCGGGCGTCGTTGAAGATCGCCGCCGCGGTGCTGAACGGGTGCTTGGACCCGGTCTTGATCAGCTCGTTCTCCAGGTACTGGAGGAACTGCAGGTTGGTCAGCTCGCTGCCGCCACCGCCGCCGAACTCGCGGGCCAGGAAGTTGCCGATGGCCACGGTGTCCTCGGGCTGCCACGGGGCCGGCTGGTACGGGCCGGGCAGCCCGAGCGCCTGGCCGAGCACGAAGAACTCGTAGGGGACCTGCTGCTGCTCGCTGGCGGCGCTGGCGTACGCGCTCGCCTCGTAGGCGTTGATGCCGTCGGAGAACTCGGTGATCGCCGTCCTGACGGCGGCGGGCAGGGACTGGAACTGGGCGGTCAGCTCGGCCGGGGTGTAGAAGAACGTGCGGACGGTCTCGTCCTGCGTCACCTCACCCGGGCCGAAGATCGCCGACAGCGTGCCCTCGACGGCGCGCCTGGTCAGCTCCAGCTGGACCATCCGGTCCTGCGCCTGCGCCCAGCCGGCGCCGAACCACATCCGTGCCTGCGACGCCCCGGTGATGGTGGGCACCCCGTAGGCGCTGCGCGCGATCGTGAAGCCCTGGGTGCCCGCCGCGGTCCCGGCCGCCGCGGCCGGGCCTGCCGCACCGGGTATCATGCCGGTCACGGCCAGTGCCACGGCACCGCCCACCGCCGCCAACCGCACCTTGATCACGCCGTGCCGTGCCGCCAACCGACCCACCGTCTCCACCTCGCCGCGCCCCGAAGCCGGGCTAAACGCAACATTCAGCGCATCAAACCCTCGGAACGTAGTGCGGCGCGCTGGCCAGTGTCAACAGCCCGCGCGCGGCGCCGGCCGGGCACCTTGCCGGGAACCGCGCCCCTGCTTGAAGGTTAAAAACCCGGACGCGGCCGTCGTTGGGCAGGCATGGTGGAATCCCGGGCATGCGAGTGGAAAGGCATCCACGTGCGGTTCCGCCCTCGTTACGTGGTGTATCCCGTCCTGGCCCTGTGCGCCGTCGTCGCGGTGAGCGCCGCCCAGCCGGCGGCCAGGTCGCAGGGCGTGGCGGCCGGGCCCGCGCTGTCGGGCATACACAAGATCCAGCATGTGATCATCATCATGCAGGAGAACCGGTCGTTCGATTCCTACTTCGGCGTCTACCCGGGCGCCGCCGGGATCCCGATGAAGGGCGGCGTGCCGGCGGTCTGCGTGCCCGATCCGCTGACGGGCAACTGCGTCAAGCCATTCGTAGACCACAAGGACCAGAACCCGGGCGCGCCGCACAAGGCCACCGACAGCGTGACGGACGTGGACGGGGGGAAGATGGACGGCTTCATCGCTGACGCCGAGCAGGGACGCTGCACCGCCGGCCACACGTGCGTGGCCGACCAGGTGATGGGCTACCACGTCCAGTCCGACATCCCCAACTACTGGGCATACGCGAAGAACTTCGTGCTGGACGAGCACATGTTCGAGTCGGTGGCCTCCTGGAGTTTCACCTCACACCTGGCCCTGGTGTCCGCGTGGGCCGCCAAGTGCCCGAACCCGGGCAACCCGATGAGCTGCGTGAGCGACCTGATGCCGCGGGACCGGACCGACAACGTGCCCGAGCCGTTCGCCTGGACCGACCTGACCTACCTGCTGCACAAGAACGGCATCAGCTGGGGGTACTACCTCGACCACGGCGCCCAGTCCACGACGAACCCCGGCGGGGTGCCCAAGCTGTGGGACGTGATGCCCGGCTTCACCGACGTCAGCAAGGACAACCAGAGCGGCAACGTCCAGCCGCTCACCACCTTCATGTCGGAGGCCCAGGCGGGCACGCTGCCGGCCGTGTCCTGGATCGTGCCCGACCAGCAGGACAGCGAGCACCCCAGCGCGCTCGTCAGCACCGGGCAGGCCTACGTCACCAGGATCATCAACGCCGTCATGCGGAGCAGCGACTGGAACTCCGGTGCGATCTTCCTCGCCTGGGACGACTGGGGCGGCTTCTACGACCACGTGGTCCCGCCGGTCGCCGACTCCCTCGGCTACGGGATCCGGGTGCCCGCCCTGGTGATCAGCCCCTACGCCAAGACGGGGTACATCGACCCGCAGACGCTGTCGTTCGACGCCTACCTGAAGTTCATCGAGGACGATTTCCTCGGCGGCCAGCGGCTGAACCCGGCCACAGACGGCCGGCCGGACTCCCGCCCCGATGTCCGGGAGAGCCTGTCCATGCTGGGCAGCCTGCAGAATGACTTCAACTTCAGCCAGTCACCCCGGGCACCGATGATCCTCCAGCCGTGCCCGGCGAACACGACCCTGACGCCCACGCCGCCACCTACGTGCAACGGGACGGTACGCCTGCCCAAACAGGCGCCGGCCTCCTGACGTAAGGCCGGGGCTCCCCCCCGGGCCGCCCGGTCGGCGCCCGCCCCGCTCGCGGCGCCTGGCCCGTGCCCGCGTGATCCGCTCCCGGGTGGCCCGCGCCTGCCGCCCGTCAGCCGCGGGCGCTCCCCGGGGCCAGGTTGTACAGGCCGGCGGACTCGGTGGCGACGAACAAGGTGCCCTGCGCGAATACGGGCTGGGCGAAGACCTTGCTTGCCCCCACCGGCAGCGTGCTGAGGATGGCGCCGGTGCCGGCGTTGAGGAGGTAGGCCCCGGGGGTGGCCGGCTTGACGCAGCGGTAGGTGCCGGCCGCCAGCACCCCGGCGCTGTCCAGCGAGGGCGTGCCCATCACCGCGCAGGGCAGCCCCGTATGCCAGAGGAACGCGCCGGTCGACGGGTTCACCTGGCCGACCGACCCGCCGACGCTGGTACCGGCGATGGTGGTGCCGTCGCCGCTGAGGTACAGCGTGCCGGCCGGCCCGTTCCAGACCGCGCTGGACAGGCACGCTCCCCGGGCCCCGCCGGGCACGCCGAGCGCGACGGTCCACAGCGGCGAGGTGCTCAGCGGGTTGTCGGCCAGGGCGTAGTAGTTCCCGTTCTTGTTGCACGCACCCACGTCGGGCGGGATGCCCAGGCTGCCGAACAGGGTCGGCGAGGAGCCGAAGTCCCAGTCGTGCCCGTGGCCCGCGGTGCCGGGTGCCTGCCAGGCCTGCAGCAGGCCCAGCGACCCGGACAGGTGCACGATGGACAGCGAGTTCCCGATCTGGTTGCCAGACGGGCAGGTGTTGATGGTGGGGTCACACTCGTTCCCGGTCGACACCCAGACGTCGCTGCCGGTCGACGAGGCCGCGACGCTCGACCAGACGCTGCCGCCGATGGACCCGGCGGGCACCGTGTGCCAGGTGTGCAGCACCTGGCCGGTGTGCTGGCCGAGTTCCACCACGCCGCCGCGGATGAGCGGGTTGTCGCAGTTCGACGAAAGGCCCACGTAGATGTGCCCGCCCGCCACGGTGGGGGACGACCAGTTGTAGTAACCGTTCGGCTGGGAGCTGTCCGGCGGGCCGATCTCGGTCTTCCAGGCCACCGCGCCGGTCGCCGCGTTCAGCGCGTAGAGGAAGCGGGCGCCGGACACGTACACGGTGGACGTGCCGGTAACCGGGTCGGGCAGTACCGCCGCGGTCGAACTGATCCCCCGGGCCGGGCAGGTCACGTTGGCCTCGGTGTCGAGCTGGCGGCTCCAGATCACCGCTCCGGTGGACTCGTTGAGCGCGTAGAACCCGCCGCTCTGCGCGCCGATGTACACCACTCCCGCAACCACCGTAGGGCTGGCGTCAAGGGCGGGCGCGGGCTGCCCGCTGATGACCGGCGGCTGCCAGTGCCACACCTGCCTGACCGACCCCGAGTTCGACGCGGTGAACGCCGTGGCGTTGCTCACCGAGCTGTGCTGCGGGCCGTGCAGGTACTGTGCCCAGTCCAGGTTCGCCGCCGCCGCCCGGCCGGCCGGTTCGGCCGCGCGCGGCCCGGCGGCCGGCGCACCGGCCGCCCCCGCCGCGGGCGCCAGCACGACACCGGCCAGCGCCAACGCCGCGACCAGCGGCATCCCCCGCCATCTCGGGCTTCCTCGGAACATCACGAACTCCTTTCACCTTCGGCAGATCCGGTGACGTACGCCGCATCGTTCACGTGCCCGCCTCATCATCCATCCGTTCCCGCCAGGTTGCAGCAGCCGCCCTCCGCCCGGTGTGCGATCGGCCGCAACGCCGCGGCCCCGAAGGCCGTCGTAACAGACGGCCGGGCATTCCCGGGGAAGGTGGGGTGCGCCATGCGATGCGGCCTGATCGTGGCGAACGGCGCCGCCGGCAAGTACGGGCGCGCGTGGGGCTTGATCATCGCGATGACCGCGGCGGTCGCGCTCGCGCCGGCGGCGGCCGGCTGCGGCACGATGCCGCCAGGGCAGCCCGGCCCGCTGCGGGCGGTCCGCACCGCAAACGTGACCAGCCCGGGCGAGTTCCTGCACGTGGCGGCCGGCCCGGAGGCGGCGTGGGTGACCACCGGCAACGCGTTGCTGCGGGTGGACCGGCGTACCGACCGGGTCGCCGCGGTGCTGACCGACCCGGGCGCAGCGCTCATGACCGTCACCTACGGCGGCGGGAGCCTGTGGGCCGGCGACGGTAACGCCGGGCTGCTCAAGATCAATCCGGTGACCGGGCGGGTCGAGGCGCGGCTGCGTGCCGCCGGCTTCCGGGAATCCTTCGGGTACGGCGCACTGTGGTCCGTCGGCTACGCCCGCACCGGCCCGGCCCTCTGGCGGGCCGACCCGGCCACCGGCGTGGCCCGCGCCCGTCCGCTGCCCTGCGTGAAGCAGTTCGGGCTCGCGGTCGGCGCGGGCGGGGTGTGGGTGAACGGCGTGTGCTCGGCGCACGGCGCCATGCCCGGGCGGCCACCGTACTTCTCGCTGGTCCGCGCCGACCCGGCAACCGGTCAGGTGACCGCGAGGTACCAGGTGACGCCGTTGCCCCTCGACATCGTCGCGGGCAACGGCGCGGTGTGGGCATCTGGCAACGGGATGGTGACCCGCATCGATCCGCGGACCGGCCGGACGACCGCCTCGATCGCCATGCCCGCGCGGTCGAAGGGGCAGGCGTTCCCCGGCGGCGGCGTCGGCCTGCTCGCGCTCGCCCCGGGCTCGCTGTGGGTCAGCGTTGCCGCCGCGGGCGGGTACCGCGTGCAGCGGATCAGCACGCGGACCGCCCGGCTGGCCGGGCCCGGTATCGCGGTGCCCGGCACGCCGCTGGACCTGGCCGCCTCCGGCTCGACGGTGTGGGTCGTGACGACCTCCGGGCTGACCCGGATCGACCTGATCCACTGCGCTGGCGGCCGGTGCCCGCCACCAGCGCCGCCGATTCCGCCCGGGCACCAGGCCCCGCCGGTCTGGCTTGCCTCACTGCAGATGGTCTCGGCCACCGACGGCTGGGCGCTGGCGTACACGCAAAACCCGAACTCGCCGAACCCGGCCGCCCAGGCACTGTTGCGGACCGGCGACGGCGGCCGGACCTGGAGCCCGGCGGCCCCGCCCGCCGGCCGGTGGCAACCGCCGGGCGGCGGCTACCCGGTACTGCTGGCCCGCTCGGCCTCACAAGCCTGGCTGGCCCTGACCCGGCTGGCCGCAAACCGCAGCTACGGCACGACGCCGAGCCGCACGGTCGTGTTCGCCACCGCGGACGGCGGCCGGACCTGGACCGCGTCGGCGCCGATCCGGTCCCCGGGCCAGGCGCGCTGGATGAGCTTCGCCGACCCCCGGCACGGCTGGCTGCTGATGGATCTCGGCGGCGCCATGGGCCAGGATCCGGTCCGGATCTACCGGACCACCGACGGCGGCGCCCGCTGGACGCTGGCGGCGGCGAGCCCGCCGGTCCCGGCGGGCCAGCAGGCCCCCGGCCCGCCAGCGACCAGCCCCAGCGGGATCAGCACCGCGTGCGACAAGACGGGGCTGGCGTTCGCGAGCCCGCGCGACGGCTGGCTGACGGCCGGCTGCAACGACCTGGCGGGCGCCCTGCTGGTCAGCCACGATGGCGGCGCCGCGTGGCAGCCCCAGGCGCTGCCGATCCCCTCCGGCGCGTGCATGCCTGCGGACTGCGCGGTGTCCCCGCCCCAGTTCTCGGGCCGCACCGGGCTGCTCGCCATCGCCCCCGGCAACCGGCCGCCCTACCTGCTGCGCAGCGGCGACGGCGGGGCGACCTGGCATCTACTCGCGGTGCCACAGCCCGCCCGGTGGTTCCAGGCGGCGGACCTGATCGACGCCTCCCACGCCGTGCTCGTTCCCGGCGGGCCGCCTAGCCGGGTGCGCGGTCCCGTCCGCGAACTGTGGTTCACCGCCGACGGCGGGCAGACCTGGACCGCGGTCCGCCAGGGCACCGCGCTCGCACCCGGCGCAACCATCAGCTTCCCGGACCCGGCCGCCGGCTTCACCTGGAACCCCAACGTCGCCGGCGTGCCACCGCTCTACGCGACCACCGACGGCGGGCGAAGCTGGACCTGGTCCGTGCCGTCCCAGAGCCACTAGCGGAGGCGGACGGGAATCGAACCCGCCAGCCGCGCGGCGCGCGGCTCACCGGTTTTGAAGACCGTGGGGGCCACCAGGCACCCTGACGCCTCCGGTCCCGAGCTTACTGCCGCGCCCCGCTGCCGCCGCGGGTCAGGCGGCCTTGCGCGCGACGCCGCCGCGCAGCGTCTCGCCGACGCCGGTGACCTCCCTCGCCGAGTCTGGGCGCCACTGGGAGATCCACACCAGCCCCGGGTCCAGCAGTTCGAAGCCGTCGAACAGGCTGCGCACCGACTCCAGGCTGCGCAGTCGAAGCGGCGCCGACGACTGGCTGAAGACCTCGGCGGACAGCTGGGCCCGCGGGTCGTCCGGCCGGGTCTCCAGCGTGCCGTGCGAGATCACCAGGAAGCTGCCGGGCGCCATGGCCGCGCGGAACCGGGCGACGACCGCCCACGGATCGTCCTGGTCGGGCACGAAATGCAGGACGCTCATGAACATCAGCGCGAACGGCTCGCCGAAGTCGATCAGCTCCCGGGTCCGCGGATGGCCGAGGATCTCCCCGGGGCTCCGCAGGTCGGCCTCGACGATCTGGGTCGCGTTCCCGGACAGCAGCGCGCGGCCGTGGCAGCAGACCACCGGGTCGTTGTCCACGTAGACGACCCGCGCGTCCGGCGCCGCCTGACGGGCCACCTCGTGCACGTTCCCCATGGTCGGCAGGCCGGTGCCGATGTCGATGAACTGGCGGAGGCCGTACTCGGTGGCGAGCACCCGCACCGCCCGGCGCAGGAAGGCCCGGTTGGCCCGGGCTACCAGCGGAAGCTGGGGCATCATCGCGATGAGCTTGCGGGCCGCGGCGCGGTCGGCGGCGAAGTTGTCCTTGCCGTCCAGCATGTAGTCGTACATGCGGGCGATGTTGGGGGTGGTCACATCCAGTCCCGCCGGGTTCGATCCCGCCACGGTGTCTCCCTCTGCCGGGCCGCACGCACCGCAAGCCGTCGCGTGCCAGGGGTCAGCCAAGCGTAGCGCTCACGCCATCGGGCCCCCCGGTAAACCCGGCAGCACCCTGCTGCGTCTTTTGTCCGGAATGACCCGCACGGCGAGCGGAGGCTGTTACATGATCACGACAATCCTCGCAGCAGGCAGCAGGAGGGCCCGGGCCGCGGCCGTAGCGGCGGGCGCGGCGCTGGCCATGGCCACGGTGCTCGGCCCGGCACCCGCCCAGGCGCGGGCGGCCGCCACCGTCCCGCCGGGCCGGGCGTGGGCATCGTTCGCCTACTACCCGCCGCTGCACCAGCTCGTCCTGTTCGGCGGGAACAAGGGCAGCACCATCCGCGGGGACACCTGGACCCGCGCCGGCAGCACGTGGACCCTCCAGCACCCGGCCACCTCCCCCCCCCCGCGCACCGGCGCCAGCATGGTCTACGACCCGGCCACGCAGCAGTTGCTGCTGTTCGGCGGCGGCGCCACCGTTTCCGGCCCGTTCAACGGCGACACGTGGACCTGGAACGGCAGCACGTGGACCCAGCTGCATCCGGCCGCCTCGCCGCCGGCCCGGGAGTTCGGCGACGTGGTCTACGACGCCGCCACCCAGACGGTCGTCCTGTTCGCCGGCTGGCACGGCAGCTACCTAGACGACACGTGGTCGTGGGACGGCACCAACTGGACCCAGCTCAAGCCGGCCACCTCGCCCAGCGGGCGGGACAGCGATGCCTTCGTCTACGACGCGGCGACCGGGACGGCAATCCTGTTCGGCGGGTTCCGCGGCACCGGCTATAGCCCGGGCGACACCTGGTCCTGGGATGGCAGCACGTGGACCCAGCTCAACCCGCCCGGCTCGCCCGGCGTCGACGTCTTTGCCTGGCAGGGCGCCTACGACGCGACGACTGGCCAGTTGCTGCTGTTCGGCGGCGACCGGGGAAAGACGAAGCCAGCACTGGACGGCACCTGGGTGTGGACCGGCACCACCTGGCACCAGCTCAGCCCGGCCACGTCACCACCGGGGCGCAGCTACGGCACGATGACCTACAACGGCGCCGATAAGCGGGTGGTGCTGACCGCCGGCAAGATGACCGGCACCACGACCACCTACCCGACCACCACCTGGAGCTGGAACGGCAGCACCTGGAGCCTCGGCAGCTGAGCGCACGCGCGTGGCCGGCCGCGGGCACGCAGGGACAAGCCGGCACGCCGGGCCTAGTCGTACAGGGTGTCGAGGACGTCGGCGTACTTGGCGTGGACGATGCGCCGCCGCAGTTTCAGGGTCGGCGTGAGCTCCTCGGTCTCCGCCGTCCACTCCACCGGCAGCAGCCGCCACTGTTTGACCTGCTGGACCCGGGCCAGCCGCTCGTTCGCGGCCGCGACCGCGGCGTCCACCTCGGCGAGCACCACCGGGTCGGCGGCCAGCCCGGCCAGCGAGGCGGAGTCGATGCCGCGGGCCTTCGCCCAGGCCGGCGCCACCTCGCCGTCCAGGGTGAGCAGCGCGACCACGTACCTCCGCCGGTCGCCGTAGGCGAGCGCCTGGCCGATCAGCGGATGGGCGACGAGCAGGCTCTCGATCGCGGCCGGCGCGATGTTCTCCCCTCCCGCGGTGATGATCAGTTCCTTCTTGCGGTCCACCACGGACAGGAACCCGTCGTCGTCCAGCCTCCCGATGTCACCGGTGTGCAGCCAGCCGGCGGAGTCGATCAGGTCCGCCGTGAGGTCGGGCCGGTTCAGGTAGCCGGGCGTGGTCAGCGGTCCGCGCACGCAGATCTCCCCGTCGCCGGCGATGCGGACCTCCATGCCCGGGTAGGGCCGGCCCACCGTGCCCAGCTTGAACGCCTCGGGCGTGTTGGTGGTGAACGCCCCGGTGGTCTCCGTCATCCCGTAGAGGTCGAGGATCTTCATGCCCAGGCCGGAGAAGAACGCCGCGACGTCCGGCGGCAGCGGCGCCGCCGCGCTCGACACGACCTCCGCTTCGCCCAGGCCGAGCAGCCCGCGGATCGGCGCGAGCACCGCCGCGTCCGCCGCGGCGAACTCCGCCTCCAGGCCTTGCGGCATGGTCCGGCCGTACTGGCACGCCTCCACGTAACGCCGGCCGGTGTCCATCGCCCCGGCCACGGCGGCTCGCTTCCCCTCGTCCTGCTCCAGTGCGAACAGCGCCTCGATGCCCGCCCTGATCTTCTCCCACACCCGGGGCACGCCGAAGAAGCCGTTGGGTGCGACCTTGCCGACCACCCGCACCAGCTGGGCCGGGTCCGGGCAGAAGTGGACGTGCGTCCCGGTGTGGATGGGCAGGTAGATGCTGAACATCCGCTCGGCGATGTGCGCGAGCGGCAGGTAGGACACCCAGCGTGCCTTGTCCGGGATGAGGCCCATGACCCGCGTGCACGCAAGCTCGTAGCCGACATTGCGGTGGGTGAGCAGGACGCCCTTGGGGTTCCCGGTTGTCCCCGAGGTGTAGAGCAGGGCCACCGGGTCGTCCGCGGTGATCCCCGCCACCCGCCCGGCGACCTCACCGGGGTCTTCGGCGTACCGCTCCGCGCCCAATGCGGCGAACGCGTCCCAGGTCAGGTAGCGGTCCCCGGCCGGGCAAGCGCCGGCGTCCCTGACGATGATCGTCTTGAGCCCGGGAAGCTGGGCCAGCACCGGCTGCCAGCGCGCCAGCTCGCCGGCCCCCTCCAGGACGGCGATCCGGGCGTCGCAGTCCCCGGCCACGAAGGCGATCTGCTCCGGTGCCAGGGTGGCGTAGACCGTGACGCCCAGGCCGCCGGCGTGCACCGCGCCCAGGTCGGCGAGGACGTGCTCGGTCCGGTTGGGCAGCATCAGGGCGACCCGCTCGCCCGGGGCAAGGCCCAGCGCGGCGAAGCCCGCCGCCAGTTCCAGCACCTGCTGGCGGGCCTGCGCCCAGGTGAGCGTCTGCCAGCCGTCGCCGGCCTCGTTGGAGAACGCGGGGGCATCTCCCGACTCCGCGGCCGTCCCGCCGAGCAGGTCACAGATCGTCCGGTCGCCCACCGCCCGCTCGATCTCGGCCCGCTGCTGGAGTATCTGCGCCGTCACGGTGCCCCTCCGGTCTGTCTAGAGTCGAGCCATGACGGCCGACATCCGGTTGACCCAGTATGCGAGCGGCGGGGGCTGTGCGTGCAAGATCCCGCCGGGAGAACCCGGGAGCCCGGCGGGCTAACCTCGACCCCATGGCCTCCGGATCCGAGCACCTGCGCCCCAACCTGCACGAGTACCTGGTCGCCCACGGCACCCCGCCGGACGCGCTGCTGCGCGATCTGATCGCCGAGACGGCCGGGCGGTTCCCCGGCAACGTCATCTACCAGATCGGCCCCGAGCAGGGCACGTTCATGACCATGCTGGCCAGCGTGATGGGCGCCCGGCAGGCAGTCGAGGTGGGCACGTTCACCGGGTACTCGTCGATCTGCGTGGCCCGCGGGCTCGCCGCCGGCGGGAAGCTCATCTGCTGCGATATCAGCGAGGAGTTCACCGCGCTCGCGCGCACCTACTGGCAGAAGGCAGGCCTGGCGGGCCGCATCGAACTGCGGCTTGGCCCGGCCCTGGGCACGCTGCGCGCGCTGCCCGGCGGCGCGTGGCTCGACCTGGCCTTCATCGACGCGGACAAGCAGGGCTACCGCGGCTACTGGGACGAACTGGTGCCGCGGATGCGCCCCGGCGGGGTCATCCTGGTCGACAACACGCTGCTGCACGGCCGGATCTTCGCCGAGCACCCCGACCCCGACGCGCTCGCGATCAGGGACTTCAACGAGTACGCGCTGACCGACGACCGGGTGGATCTGGTCATGCTGCCGGTCGGGGACGGGCTCACCCTGGCCCGCGCGAGATAACCGGCACACCGGCCGGCGTTGCCCGGCCGCCGCCATATCTGCAATGGTTTGCATAAACGAACGAGCGGCGAAGGCGAGGGACGGCGGATGAGCGCGGATGCCGACATTGTGGTAGCGGGGGCCGGGCACAACAGCCTGCTCACCGCCTGTTACCTGGCCAAGGCCGGCTACCGCTGCCTGGTGCTGGACGCGCGGAGCATCCCCGGCGGCGGCGCAGCCACCGAGGAACTGCTGCTGCCCGGGTTCGGCATCGACACCTGCGCCACCGGCCACACGATGATCAGGGTCAACCCGGCGCTGCTGCGCGACGAGCTGGGCCTGATCGCCGACTACGGGCTGCGCTACGTGGAGCCGGACCCGGTGGAGCAGGTGGCCTTCCCCGACGGCGCGCAGTTCACCATGTGGCTGGACCGCGAGCGCACGATCGAGGAGGTGGCCCGGTTCTCCCGTGCGGACGCGGCCGCCTACCGCCGCCTGCTCGACGACTACGACGAGGTCAAGGCGCTGTACAGCCGCTGGCAGTTCACCCCCGTGGGCTACGGCCCCTCGCTGGAGGAGATGATCGCCGGGCACCCGCGAGGGCGGATCTGGGCGCGGCGCCGGCAACTGTCGGCGATCGAGGTGGTCAAGCACGAGTTCGCCAGCCGGCACGTCCAGGCGTTCCTGCTGTGGATGGCCTACCAGGTGTTCCAGCCGCTGGACACGCCGGGCTCTGGGGTGCTTCCCTACCAGCAGACGTTCGGCCGCCAGCAGCGAAGCTGGTCCATCCCGGTCGGCGGGTCGGCCAGCCTGACCGCGGCGATGACCGGGTACCTGGAGGACCACGGCAGCACCATCCTCTGCGGCCGCCGGGTGACCCGGCTGCTGCTCGAGGGCGGCCGGTGCACCGGCGTGGAGACCGACGACGGCGGGCAGTTCCTGGCCGGCACGGCCGTGGTGTCCACGATCCACGTCAAGCACCTGCGGGACATGGCGCCCGCGGAGGCCTGGCCGGAGGAATTCCACTACGGCGTGGACACCTACGACGTCGGGGTGCCGGGGTTCGCCACCTACTACTGCACGACGGCCGCCCCGGAGTTCGCCTCCCCGCACGGGCCCCGCACCGCGGTGTCCGCCGGGATGGCGGGCTGGCCGGAGGACATGATCGGCCTCGGCGCGGACCTGCGCGCCGGCCGGTACATCGCCGACCCGCCGTGGGTGCTGGTGGCCACCCCGACGCTGGCCGATCCCGGCCGGGCACCCGAGGGCTGCCACACGGTCAAGATCCTCAGCCCGCAGACCTACCAGCTTCCCGCCGGAATGGGCGGCTGGGAGGACGTCAAGGAACGACATGCGCGGCGGCTGCTGGAACAACTGCGCAGGCACGCGCCCAACCTGACCGACGAGACCATCCTCGCCCACCTGGTCAAGTCCCCGGCCGACATCGAGCGGCTCAACCCGCACATGATCAACGGCGCGTTCCACGGCGGGAACCGCGGGCCCGCGTTCAGCGGCGCGCTGCGCCCGGCGCCCGGCTGGGCGAGTCACCGGATGCCCATCCCCGGGCTGTACCAGACCGGCGGCAGCACGCACCCGGGCGGGTCGATCACCGGCGCCCCCGGTCGCAACGCGGCCACGGTGCTGCTCGCCGACCTCGGCCACGACCCCGCCGAGATCATGTCCGCTCCCGCCGCGAAGGCACCGGCCCACGGCTGACGCGCAGGCCGCCCGGCCCCCCTGGGTTAACGGGCCTTGAGCCAGCGGGGGTTCCAGGGGGTCGCCCCCCTGGGCTAGCACAGCCCGGTGGCGGCCAGGTCCGCGGCGAGCGCATCCCGTTCGGCGCCGGTCAGCGAGACCAGCGGCGGGCGCACCGGGCCGCCGGACAGGCCGGCCAGCCCGGCCCATGCCTTGATCGAGGGGATGGCGTCGATCCGGCGCTCGTGGCCCTGCAGCCACCTTCGCGCCACCGCGCGGACCGGGTCCAGGGTGGCGGCCACCTCGGCGGCCTTGGCCGTCTCCCCGGCCAGCGCCAGCCTGGTGTACTGGCGCATCGGCTGCCAGCCGGGCGTCTGGTACAGGTACGGCATGGCCGAGGACATGTAGACCCGCTGGCCGTGGTCGGTCATGTTCTCCAGCCAGGTCTCCTCGTGCGGGGAACAGACCAGGATCTGGTCGCCGAACTGGTCCAGCAGTTCGAGGTACCTGGCGTGGTCCCGGCCCACCTTGATGCCGACCACGTTCTCGATGTCGGCCAGCCGCCCGATCAGTTCGGTGGACAGGGCCACCCCGGAGTAGCCGGTGTCGAACAGCCACACCCCGATGTCCACGGACGCGCAGACGTGCGCGAACCACGCATAAAGGCCCGCGTCGGAGGCGGGCGGGTAGTAAGGGTTGATCACGACGGCGAAGTCCGCACCGGCCGCCTCGGCGTGCCGGGTCAGGTCGATCGTCTCCTCGGCGCTGTGCTGCCCGGTGTGGGCCACCACGGGAGCCTTGCCCCGGCAGCGCTCCACCACGACTTCGGTGAGGCGGCGCCGTTCGGCGGACGACAGCGCCCAGAACTCGCTCATCACCCCGCCGCTGAAGATCCCGTCGATCGCCAGGTCGCCGGTGAGCCGGTCCAGGTCGGTGCGCAGCGCGGCCTCGTCGAGGCCGCCGCCGACTCCGAACGGGACGGTGATGGCCGCCCACAGGCCGGTGAACCGCTCCCGCGCGGTCGCCTTGGCCTCGGATTTCGGGTAGTCCATGGCCGTCCCTCAGCGCCTGACGTTCAGCGGGACCGGTTCGTCACCCATGCTGTCAACGAACCAGGGCCCGGTCCTCCAGCCCTGATCGGGGTTGCAGGCGGCGGAGAGGACCGGGGTGCGGGTGACGGGCACGAGGGGCTCCTCGCTCAGGGGATGAGGATCGGGCGGATGGCCTCCCGGCGCTCCAGAGCGCCGAGGGCGGCGACGACGTCCGCCAGCGGATAGACGTGGGTGGTCAGCGGCCCGGTGCGGATGGCACCGGAGGCGAGCAGCGCGATCGTGGCGGGGTAGGCGTTCGGGCTGGACCGGACGCCCAGCACGTCGAGCTCGTCCAGGGTGACCAGGTCCACCGGGACTTCCGCACTGGCGCCGCCGGCGAGGCCGAGCAGCGCCACGGTCCCGCCCCGCCTGGCGCAGCGCAGCGCCTGCGCCACCACGGCCGGGTTGCCGGAGCAGTCGAACACGCAGTCGGCGCCCCGCCCGCCGGTGGCATCCCTGGCCCCGGCCACCGGGTCCTGCCGCGAGTAGTCCACCACGGCGGTGGCGCCGAGGTCGCGAGCCACGTCCAGGCGCGGCCCCCGCCCCACCACGGCGACCGTGGTGGCGCCGGCCGCCCGGGCCACCTGGAGCATGAGCAGGCCGAGCAGGCCGGGGCCGAACACGACGGCGCTCCCGCCCGGCCCGAGCCGGACCCGGCGGGCCGCGTGGACGGTCAGCGCCCCCTGGTTGACCAGCGCGGCGGAGGTGTCGCTGACCGCGGGCGGCACCTTGTGCAGCGCGACGGCCGGCCGGACCGCGTACTCCGCCAGGGCCCCGGGCGCGGTGTGCCCGTACAGCTTGAAACCGGGCTCCCTGACCCGCTCGCACAGGTTGTACCGGCCCGCCCGGCACATCGGGCAGCTGCCGCAGCCGGTGTGGTTCTCCGCCACCACCCGGTCCCCGACCGCCAGCCCGCTGCGCTCGGTGCCGGGGCCGAGGGCGGCCACCTCGCCGGACCATTCGTGCCCGATGATGAACGGCAGCGCCGGCGGCCAGGTGCCCCGGTACGCGCCGGCGACGATCTTCAGATCGGTGCCGCAGATGCCGCAGGCACGCACCCGGACCAGCACCTCACCCGGGCCGGGCTCCGGTGCCGGGACCTCCGCCACCTCCAGGGTGCCGAAGTCCCGCAGCAGCGCGGCCCGCATCGTGCTCATTCGCCCTCACCCGCCGGCAGCGCCGCGCTGGCCCCGGGAGACGACCCACCCGAGCCCCCCGGCGCGCTTGGTGGCCCGGGCGCGCCCGGGTCACCAAGCGCCTCCCAGATCTCGCGGGCCTGGCGCACCACGTGGCCGGCGACGGCCTCGGCGATCTCCTCGGCCCGTTCCGGGGTGGCCAGTTCGGGGCGGCCGTACCAGCCTGTCTCCGCGACGTGGTGGAAGTCCCGCATCACCGGGTAGACGTCCGGGCGGCGGAACAGCGCGTGGGCGGCCTCGCCGGCCGCCCGGTCGCTGGCAGGTGTCGCCCGCTCCAGGTGCACCAGGGCGGGGTCGAAGGCCAGGACCGCCGCGGTCTCCATGGACCCGGCGTGGGTGAACTCCATCTCCCCGGGAAACAGCGCGTGGGTGATCACGTGGGCCTCGGCCATCACCACCTGGACCCCGTGCCTGACCTGCGCCCGGTCCGCCGCCAGCCGCAGGGTGGCCGAGTTCCCCTCGTGCCAGTTCACCGAGACGATCCGGCGGGCACCGGCGCGGGCAAGCCCGCCGCACACGTCGGTGAACACCGCCATCAGGGTGCCCGGGGACAACGTCAGCGTGCCCGGCCAGGCCAGGTGGTAGTGGGCCACGCCCACCGGGCCGAGCGAGACCGCCACGGTGCCCAGCCGGGCCGCGGCCCGCTCGGCGATGGACTGCGCGGCGAACGCGTCGGTACCCAGGGGCAGGTGCCCGCCGTGCTGCTCGACGCTCCCGGCGAAAACCACGGCCGTGCCGCTGGCGGCGATCAGCCGGGCCGCTTCGGGCTGTGCGAGCCGCTCGATCAGCCGGTCGGGGTGGCGGGGCATCGCGTGTCAGCCTCCGTACCCGGTGGTGACAGGTCCTGAGGGCGCGGGTCCTGAGGCCGCAGAGTCCCGCACGGCGTCGCGGTGCGCGGTGATCGGGGTCTGCCAGGGCTCGGTCACCACGTCGAGCAGGACCGGGCCCGGCACCGACCACGCGGCGTGCAGCGCCCCGGCCAGCTGCCCGGGCTCGGTGACCCGCGCGCCGGGCAGGCCGAAGGCCCGCGCCACGTCGGAGTAGGGCACGTCGGAGAAGTCCTCGCTCTCCCAGCCGCGGCCGAAGGTGATCCGGCGGTACCAGCGGATCCAGCCGAGCGACCGGTTGTTCAGCACGATCACGGTGACCGGCAGGCCCAGCTCCGCCACGGTGGCAAGCTCGCCGACCGCGTACCCCATCGCGCCGTCCCCGGCCAGCACCACGGTGCGGCCGCCGGGCCTGGCGGTGGCCACCCCGATCGCCGCGGGCAGCGCGTACCCGAGCCCGGCCTGCCCACGCGGGCACAGCACCCGCCGGCCCGCGCGCCGCTGCTCCAGGTAGGCACCGCCCCAGCCGCTGGCCAGGCTGGCGTCGCAGATGAGGATGTCGTCGGCGCCGAGCACCGCCTCGATCTCCCCGAGCACCCGCTGCGGTGCGATCGGCACCGCGTCGCTGGCCCGCTCGGCGTCCCGCCCCGCGCGCCAGGCCGCGGCCAGTTCCGCGACCCTGCCCCGCCACGCCGCGCGGTCCGGGCCGGCCGCCGGCCCGCCCAGGGCTGCCAGCAGGGCCCGCAGCCCGGCACGGGCGTCGGCGAGCACGGCGGCGGCCGCCGGGAAGGCCCGGCCCAGCTCGGCCGGGTCCAGGTCGAGCTGCACGACGGCCTGCCCGGGCCCGGGCAGGGTCCAGCCGAACGTCGGCCCGCTGCCGGCCTTGGTCCCGGCGAGCAGCACCACGTCGGCCTCGGCCAGCGCGGCCGCGCCGGCGGAGGTCCCCATGCTGCCGGTGACCCCCACGGACAGCGGGTGGTCCTCGGCGATCGCCCCCTTGCCGGACAGCGTGGTGCCCACCGCCGCCGACAGCGCCTCCGCCAGCGCGGTCAGGTCCGCGCCCGCGCCCGAGTGCAGCACTCCCCCGCCCGCCAGGACGAATGGCCGCTGCGCGCCCTGGAGCACCGCCACGGCGGCCGCGAGGTCGCCGGTGTCCGGGGCCGGGCGGAACGCGGGGAAGCTGCCGAACCGGCGGCAGCCAGCCAGCCCGGCCGCGTCACGGTCCCCACCGGCCGGGCCGTCGAGCACGTCCTGCGGGAGGAACAGCGCGACCGGGCCCGGCCGGCCGCTGGTGGCCTCGCGGAACGCCTGCCGGACCAGGGGCGGGAGGGTGGCCGCGTCCGGCACGGTGGCATGCCACTTGGTCACGGCGGCGAGCAGGGCCGCCTGGTCCAGCGCCTGGGAGGCGGCGCTGCGGTAGCGGTGCGGCGCCAGCCGCGCGGGCAGCTCGCTGACCAGGGCGACCACGGGCACCGAGGCACCCAGCGCCTCGCCGAGGCCGGACGGCAGCTTCGCCGCGCCGGGCCCCACGGTCGCGTCGCAGACCCCGGCCCGGCCGGTCACCCTCGCGTACGCGTCGGCGGCGTACGCGGCGGACCGCTCGTCCCGCACCAGCACGTGCCGCATGCCGGGGCCGGCGTCCAGGAGCGCGTCGTACAGCGCGAGCGTCTGCCCGCCGGGCACGCCGAACACGTGCCGCACGCCGTGCTCGGCCAGCAAGCTGGCGAGCAGCGCCCCGCAGTGCTGCCCCGGGGGGGCGACCCCCCTGGAACCCCCCGCTGGCCTGCGGCCCCGCTCCTGCGTCGCGCGGCCTTGGCCGTGCTGCCCCGGGGGGGCACTCCGCCTTCCCGGGGGCAAGCCCGCCGACCCCGCGGCCCGGAACCCCCCGCTGGCCTGCGGCCCCTGCGACTTCGTCGCGGGGGCCTTGCCCTGCTGGCCCGGGTCAGGCACCGGGGGTCCCGAGCAGCTTGGCGGCGGTGGCGCCGAGGACCAGGTCCTCATCCGCGCCCAGTGCCAGCGCGCGGACCTCGCCGACCGGGTCGTCGGTGCCCATGTCGAACGGGCGGTCGGACCCGAGCAGGACCTGCCCCGCGCCGGCGTAGCGGACCAGGTCCGCGAGGAGGTCTTTGTCGTGGGTGACGGTGTCGTAGTAGAACCGGCGCAGCGATGCGTCCGGGCCGGCGGCGAGCCTGGCGCGGGCCTCCGGCCGGGCGGCGTACGCCCGCCGCAGCCGCCCGCGGACCACCGGCAGCGCGCCGCCGCCGTGCGCGAGAACCACCCGCAGCCGGGGATGCCGCTCCAGCACCCCGGCCATGGCCATGTGCGCGGCCGCGATCGCGGTCTCCATCGGGTTCCCCACCGAGTTCCACAGGTAGTACTGCTCCAGCGCGCGCACGCCACCGAACCCGCGGGTGGTGGGGTGGATGAGAACCAGGGCCCCGGCCTGCTCGGCGGCCGCCCAGAACGGCAGGAAGAAGTCGTCGCCCAGGTAGCGCCCGCCCGCGCTGGCCGGGATCTCGGCCCCGGCCAGTCCGTAGCCGGTCACCAGTTCGGCGATCTGCCGGCCGGCGAGTTCCGGTTCCTGCAGCACCACCGCGCCGACCGCGCTCACCCGTCCCGGGTGCACCGCGGTCAGTGCGGCCAGGGCGGCGTTGTGCACCTCGCATACCGCGCGTGCGGTCGCGGGGTCCGCCTCGGCGGGCACCAGGCTGATCCAGGGGGACAGCAGCAGCCGGTCCACCCCGGTTGCCGCCGCCTGCCCCAGCATGGTGCCCACGTCGGTGAACTCCCCGGCCACCGAACCGATGTCGCGGCCGCGGAAGGCCAGGTGGTACCCCCCACCGTCGCGGCTGATGACCGGGCGCCAGTCCGGCGGCACCGTCCGCGCCGTCATCTCCTCGACGATGACGTGGCAGTGGATGTCAACGATCAACGGCCCGCCCGGGACGCCGTGCCGTTGACCGCGCCGGTGCCGTCCTCACCCTCGGCGCCCGAGCCGTTCGCCGTGGCGCCGGTCACCGCGCCGCCGAGGTAGAGAGCACCGATCTCCGGGTGCTCGAGCACCTCCTTGCCGGTGCCGGACAGCCGGACCTGGCCGTTTTCGAGCACCACGCCGTGGGTGGACAGCCGCAGCCCGGCCCGGGCGTTCTGCTCGACCAGCAGGATGGTCTTGCCCTGGGCGTTCATCATCCGGATGGCGTCGTACACCGACCTGAGGACCTTCGGGGCCAGGCCCATCGACGGCTCGTCTAGCACCACCATCACCGGGTCGAGCATCAGCGAGCGGGCGAATTCCACCAGCCGCTGCTGGCCACCGGACAGGCTGCCCGCCTTCTGCCCAAGCCAGGGAGTGACCTGGGGGAACATCTCCAGCACCCCCGCCAGCCTGCGCTCGGCGAGCCGGCGGTCGGACAGGATGTAGGCGCCGAGGCCGATGTTCTCCCGCACCGTCATCTCACGGAACAGGCTGTGGTTCTGCGGGACCTGTACCACGCCCATCTTGAGGATCGCGCGCGGGCTCTTCCCGGCGATCGGCTCGCCGTGCAGGGTGATCATGCCCTCCCTCGGCCGCAGCAGCCCGCTGACGGCGCGCAGGAGAGTCGACTTGCCGGCCCCGTTCGGGCCCACCACGCAGGTGATCCCGCCCTGTACCACCTGGAGGCTGACCCCGCGCAGAACGTCACCGCCGCCGTAGCCGGCGAAGACGCCCTCCACGGCCAGGGCGGGGACGGCGCCGGCCTCAGGCTGCGCTGGCATCGTCGTCCCCCTCCGCGGCGCCCAGGTAGGCGTCGAGCACCCGGCGATCGCTGCGGATCACCTCCGGCGGGCCGGTGACCACGGCGTTGCCGTAGTCGAGGACCGTGACCTGGTCGCACAGGCCCATCACGAAATCCATGTTGTGTTCCACGATGAGGAACGTGGTGCCCTGCCGGTTCAGCTCACGGATCCGGTCGGTGATCGTGCCGATCAGCGTGGGGTTCACCCCACCGGCGGGCTCGTCGAGGAGCACGATCTCCGGTTCGGCCATCAGCACGTAGGACAGTTCCAGCAGCTTGCGCTGCCCGTAGGAGAGCGTCTCCGCGAGCGCGCCCGCGTGCTTTTCGATGCCGGTGAACTCCAGCAGTTCCATCGCCCGGCGCCGGGTGGCCGGGCCGCCCGCCCGGGCGAACGGGTTGCGCAGCCGGGCGCGGTCGGCGGCCCGCTCCTTGTGGTGGGCCGCGACGATCATGTTCTCCATCACCGTGAGCCGCGCGAAGACCCGGGTGAGCTGGAACGTGCGCCCGATGCCCAGCGCGAACACCTTGTCGGGCGGCAGGCTGGTGATCTTGCGGTCGTTCAGGTACACGTCGCCGTCATCGGTCCGCTCGTACCCGGTGATCACGTTGAACAGCGTGGTCTTCCCCGACCCATTGGGCCCGATGAGCCCGGCGATGCTGCCCCGCTCCACCTCGAAACCGCACCCGTCGAGCGCCTGGACGCCGCCGAACGCCTTGCAGATGCCCGCCATCCTCAGCAGCGCCGTCATCGGGCACCCCCCGCGCGCGGCGTACCGGAGCGCTCCGCCGTACCCGCCGCAGCGACCGAGCCTGTGCTGTCCCCGCCCCCCGCAGCCACCGCCGTGCCGGGCACGGCCATCCCACCGCCGGGCGCGGCCTGGCCGCGCCGCTCCCACCTGGCCTGGAGCCTGGTCAGCCACTCCTTGCCCGTGGGCAGCAGGCCGCGCGGCAGGAACAGGATGACCAGCAGGAACAGGATCCCGAAGACGATCAAGCCCGTATAGCCGTTGGTGTAGTGCAAGGTGATCTGCTGCTGCACCGGCTCCACGATCAGCCCGCCGAGCACTGGCCCCCACAAGGTCCCGAACCCGCCGAGGAAGCCCATCAGCGCGACCGTCAGGTCGTAGTTGGGATTGAACACCGAGTTGGGCAGCGCCTGGCCGATGAACAGCACCCACAGCCCGCCAACGAAGCCGGTGACGAACGCCGACAAGACGAACGCGGTGAGCTTGACCCGCATCGCCCGGACGCCCAGCCCGCGCGCCCGGTCCTCGTCGTCCCTGATCGCCAGCAACTGGAGGCCGAACCGGGAGCCGCGGACCAGCCAGGACAGCAGGATCGTGCCGACCGCGACGAGGAACGCGGCGTAGTAGTAGGGGTTGTTGTAGGTCGCCGGGTTCCAGGTGGCGAACGGCGTGGAGACGCCGCCGTTGCCGCCGGTGAACGCGAGGTTATAGGCGAGCAACTGGAAGATGAAGAACACCGCGATCGTGATGACGACGAACGTGTGCCGCCTTACCCGGAGCGCCACCAGCCCGAACGGCACCGCGATCGCCGCGCCCACCAGCCCGCCGAGCGGGAGCAACGCGAACGTCACCCCGCCCTTCAGGTTGTGGTGCAGCGCGAGAAGGCCCACCGTGTAGGCCCCGCTGCCGAAGAACACCGCATGCCCCAGCGAGATGTAGCCGGAGTAGCCCGAGAACATGTTCCACGCGACCACCCAGCCGACGAAGATCAGCGTGTCGATGGCGTAGGTGGTGGTCAGCGGGTTCGTGTACACAAGCGGGAACACCGCCCCGAAGGCGAGGAGCGCCACGATCAGGCCCGGGCGCGCCCAGCGGAGCAGCACGCTCATTGGGCCCTCGCTTCCCTCTTCCCGAACAGGCCGGTCGGCTTGATGGTAAGCACCAGGACGAGCGCCGCGTAGAACACCACCACCGCGTACTGGGGCGACCAGATATCGACGACGGACTCCACCGTGATCATGAAGACCGCCGCGCCGAGGGCGCCACCGATGCTGCCGAGGCCGCCCAGCACGATGATGGCCAGCAGCCGGGAGATCAGGTCATAACCGGAGTTCGCGTTGAACGCGTTCAGCGAGCCGAAGACCATGCCGCCCGCCGCCGTGACCGCCACCCCGACCCCGAACGTGAGCGCCGCCACCCGGTTGACGTCGATGCCGATCAGGCGGGCCGCCGTCTGATCCTGCATGGTGGCCCGGATGCTGCGGCCGAACTTGGTCCGGTACAGCATGTAATAGATCACCGCGACCAGGACGATGGCCAGCCCGAACCCGAACACGTAGATGTACGGCAGGTAGTACGGCTCGGCACCACCGAGGATCTTCACGCCCTTGGTGACGTACCAGGCGTTCAGCTGCACGGTGTTCGGCCCGAAGACGGTGTAGAGCACCCCCTCGAGGATGATCGCGACCGCGTAGCTGGCAAGCAGGGACATGGAGACCCGTTCCCGCCCGCGCAGTGGCCGCATGAACAGCAGCTGGATCGTCACGCCGATGAGGAACATCGCCGGAACGGTGACCAGCAGGCCCACGAACAGGTCGATGTGCAGGTGGACGGAGAGCACATAGCTGAGATAGGCGGCGAGCACCACCAGGATGCCCTGGGCGATGTTGATGATGTCGAGGACGCCGAAGATCAGCGTCAGCCCGACCGCCATCAGCGCGTAGACGCCGCCACCGAGTATCCCGTCGATGATCGCTTCATAGAGTTGACGTCCCATCTCTGCTTTCGTGCTCTCCGTTCCACGCGCCCCGCGGCTCCGGTCAGCCAGCCCAGGGAATGATGGTCTTCGTGCCGATGCCGGACGGCAGCACCTGGACGAACTGCGGCAGGCCCGAGCCGCCCTGGCCCGGCTGCCATTGGAAGATGAGCGCCGACTGCTTGATGTCCTTGTTCTTCCCGTTGGCGTCGAACGCGACCGGCCCGACCACCGTCTGCACCGTGTTCTGATGCAGCCAGTTGATGATCTTCACCTGGTTCAGCGATCGGGTGGCCTGCACCGCGGCCGCCTCGACCTGGCCCGCCGAGTAGGACTCGGCGACGTCGGCGTTGATACCCGCGGCGGTGCCGCCGTACTTGGCGATGTAGTCCTGCACCATGACGTGGCTGAGCGCGTTCGGGAACGCGCCGGACCACCCGTTCGGCACCAGCGCGCCCACGGCGGGCCCGGGCCCGACCGAGTTGATGAAGTTCGTGCCCTGGTCCGGGCCGGAGGAGGCGATGAAGTACGTGGGGGTGAAGCTCTTCTGCTGGAACTCCGCCATGAACGCGGCCACGGTGGAGACCGCGATCGAGCCGAGGAAGACGACGCCGGGACGCTTCGCCGCGACCGCCTTGGCGGCGGCGTCCAGCCCGCGCGGGCCGATGCTGGCCGAGTAAGTGTGTAGGTAGACCGTATGCACCCCGTGGCTCTGCAGGATGCCCTGCGCCGTCTGGACCGGTGGATCGGCGAACGGGTCACTGACCATCGCGTAGGCGGCCCGCAGCGGGTGCCCGGGCTGGGCGACCAGCCACTCGGCGAACGGCTTCATCTGCTCGTTGGCCGGCACGTTGGTGGAGAAAAAGTCGTGGTTGTGCATCGTATAGACCGTCGGTGCACCGGCCGACCCTGCCGCGAGGGCGTACCCGTACTGCTTGGTCACCGGGGCCGCCGACTCGGTGAGCAGCGACGAGAACGGCGCCAGCGTCAGGTCCACATGGTCTTGGGTGATGAGCGTCCGGTAGTTGTTCGCGTCGGTCTTGGGGTCGCCCTTGTCGTTCAGGATGACCAGCTTGACCGGGCGGCCGAGCAGGCCACCGTGGCTGTTCACGTCGCTGGCCCACAGCTCGTAGCCCTTCTTGCAGGCCTGCCCGTCGGGCGCGAACCCGCCGGCCTGCTGCGGCCCGTACAGCGGCAGCGAGATCCCGACCGTGACCGGCCGGCCGGAGGGGCCGGCCAGCAGGGCGTTGGTGGTGTTGGTACTGCCCAGACCGCACGCGGCGATGGCAGCGCTCGCGGCGGTCATCGCCGCGAGCCGGAAAGTCTTGGCGCGGGGGCGCCTCATTCGCCTCTCTCCTTCCCTGCCAGTCCAGCGCGGGGCCGCCTGAGGGGCCGTGGTGCGCGGAGCGCGGCCAGCGCGCTCCGCGCACCACGGAGGGTCAGCCCTTGCCCCAGACCGGCCGGGGGTCGATGATCGGGACGGAGCCGGCGGCACCCGCGGGCAGCACCTGCACGAACTTCTGGCCGTGCTGCCACTGGAAGATGAACTTGGATGCCACGACATTCTCCCCGATATTGTTGTACTTCGCCGGGCCCTGCACCGTTTGCGTGGTGTGGCTGTGCAGCCAGGCGATGATCTTGGTGTTGTTGATGCTCTTGGTACCGGTGATCGCCTGCGCCGCCGTCTCCCCGACGGAGAATGCCTCGGCCGCGTCGGCGTTGATGTCGGCGCCGGTGCCGCCGTACTTGGCGATGTAGGAGCGCACGAACGCCTGGCTCAGCGGGTTCGCCAGCCCGGCGTACCAGCCGTTCGGTACGAAGATGCCGGTGGCGTTGGCAGCGCCGATCGCCTTGAGGAACGCGGCGCCCTGGTCCGGGCCCGAGGTCGCGGCCAGGATCTTCGGGTTGTAGTGCTGCTGCCTGAACGCGGTGATGAAGGCCGAGACCGTCGGCACGTCCACCGTGCCCATGACCACCATTTGCGCGCCCGTGGCCGCCACCTGGTCAGCGCCCGCGTGGTAGTCGGGGTTTTCCGCCGGGAAGATGTGCGAGTACACGGTTCTGATCCCGGCGTGCTGCAGGATGGCCTGCGCGGTCTGGGTCATGGGGTCGGCGAACGGGTCGTTGACCATCGGGTAGGCGGCCGTCGTCGGGCGCTGGCTCGCCGGCAGCGAGGCCACCCACTGCGCGAACGGGACAAGCTGATCGGCAACCGGGGGGCTCACCGCGAACACGTTGCGCAGTCCCAGCTGGAAGACCGCCGGGCCGCCGCCCGCTCCCTCGGGGAACGCGTAGCCGTACCGGGCTGCGACCTTCGCCGAGGGCACGGTGAGCAGCGTCGAGAACGGCCCGAACACCAGGTCCACGTGGTCGGACGCGATCAGCTTGGTGTAGTTGCTCTGGACGGTGGTGGGGTCGCTGTTGTCGTTGAGGATGGTCAGCTTGACGTGCCTGCCGCCGAGAAGGCCACCGTGGCTGTTCACATACTGCGCCCACAGGGTGTAGCCGCGGGTGAATGCCTGGCCGTCGACGGAGAAGTCCCCGGTCTGGGAGAGCGAGATGCCGATCGTGATGGGGGCCTTGCTGCCACTGCTGCCACTGCTGCTGCTACTGCTGCTGCTGCTGCAGGAAGCGAGGGCCATCGCCGCGGCGGCGGCGACAGCCGTGAACGTCAAGAACCGGGTACCGTACTGTCTCATCCGGTCCTCCTTCCAGTTCTTCAAATGGCCGGGTGGGAATAGCCAGCCGCCTTGGCGCCCCCAGGAGCACCCCCGTTACGAGGTACCCAAGCCGGTTAACGGTCGGCCACGGACAGTGTGGTGACGGGGGTCACCGTACTGCATTCATGTTGTTCGTGTCGGCTGGGTCCAGTCCGTCAGAGATATCCGCGTTCTCGCTCACCAGGGTCAGCCCGGCCCCGGCGGCAGCCACCTCGAGCAGAGCGGCGAAGTCCTCGCCGGCGCGCCCCGTGCTGACCAGGCTCTGGATGATCTCGTGGACCACGGCGGCCGCCGGAAGTGGCACGCCGGCCTGCCGCGCGGCAGCCAGCCCCAGGTCGAAATCCTTGCGCAGCAAGGCGGCGGTGAACGTGGGATTGAAGTCGAGGTTGACGAAGGCGGGTGTCTTGTAGCGCGTGAAGGTCGAGCCCATCACGCTGCTGTTCAGGCAGGCGAGAAATGCTTCCCGGCTGATGCCGCTCTTCTCGGCGAGAACCGTCACTTCCGCCAGCGATTGCGTCACCACGCCAAGGAAAAGGTTGTGACAAATCTTTACTATCCGGGCCAGTTCACCCTCGCCGACATAGGTGGCGCCGGACCCGAGGATGGCGAGGTAGGGCTGCGCCGTCTCGAAGGCGTCACGCGGGCCGGAGACGGCCAGCGTCAGCCGGCCCGCGGCCGCCACCCGGGGGTTGCCCATGACCGGCGCCGCGAGCAGCGCGGTGCCGTGCGCGGCCAGCCGCTCCCGCACCTGCTGGGAGGCCTCCACCGAGATCGTGGAGCAGTCCACCACCACGGCGGGCGCTGCTCGTTCGGAGACGAGCCCGGACGGGCCGAGCACCGCATCAAGCAGGTCCTGCGGGGTGCCCACGGTCGCGAACACGATGTCGCGGTCGGCGAGTTCGGCGGCCGAGTTGGCGATCTTCGCACCGTAGGCCGCGAGGGGCTCCGTCTTGGCCCTGGTCCTGTTGTAGACCGCGACATCGCAGTCGGCCGCGAGCAGGCGCCTGGCCAGTTCAAAGCCCATCCGACCGGTACCGAGCCAGCCAAGGCGGTGCGTCGTGCCCTGCCCAGCCATGCATTCTCCTAACAATCGTTTGCAGAATGCAGCCTGGCCCGCGGGGCGGCAGTCTGTCAATCCCTATCCCCAACCTGTTACCTGGCGGGCCTGGCCGGGCTGTCCCGGCAGGCCTGGGCAGGTCAGGCTGGGGTAAAAGCAGTTACACGGCAAGCCTAGGACCTTCGCGGACCGGTGCTCAGCGGACTGGCAAAAATCGATCAAGAACGCCGAAACCATGCAGAGCTCCGCGCAGCCGCGGACCGCGTGAGGCCGCGCCCTCGGGCGGCCCCGGGGCCGCTAGGCCTTCGGGGAGTCCGAGGGGCCATCCCCCCGGGCCGGTGCATAGGGAGCGGTGGAGCCGCGCACCACGAGTTCGGGCGCGAGGTAGAGCACCTTGACCGGCCCGCCGCCGTCCGAGATCTGCTCCAGCAGTAGCTGCGCGGCCTCGGTGCCGACCTGGTAGTGCGGGAACCGGATGGTGGTCAGCGGCGGGCGCAGCCGGTCGATGAAGGGCATGTCGTTGAAGCCGACAACGGAAAGGTCCTCCGGGCAGCTCAGCCCGGCCTCCTCCAGCGCCGCGAAGCACCCCACCGCGAGCATGTCGTTCGCGGCGGCCACCGCGGTGCACCCGCCGTGGTCCAGCAGCATCCGGGTGCAGCGCGTGCCCTCTTCGATCGAGTAGGCCTTGGCGACCGGGATCAGCCCGGGGTCGGCGGCGAGCCCGTGCGCCTCCATGGCCGACACGAACCCCCGGTACCGGTACAGGCCGGTGGACACCTCCTGCGGCCCGGCGATGTGCGCGATCTGCCGGTGGCCGAGCGCGATCAGGTGCGCCACCGCCATCCGCATACCGCTCTCGTTGTCCACCGACACCGACGGCAGGGAATGGTCCTGCGCCATCCGGTTGACCAGCACCACCGGCAGGCCGGTGCGCACCGCCTCGGCGAGCAGCGGATCGCTCAGGTGGGCGGTGGCCAGCACGATGCCGTCCGCGTGCCGGGCCCGCATCCGCTCGAAGACCAGCCGTTCCCGCTCGCCGTCCCCGTCGGTATTGGCGATCAGCGCCACGTAGCCCGCCGCGGCGAGCCGGTCCTCCAGCCCGCGCACGATCGGCGGGAACAGCGGGTTGGTCAGGTCCGGTATGATCACGCCGACCGTGTGCGACCTCCGGGTCCGCAGGCTGCGCGCCACCGGGTTGGGGTGATAGCCGAGCAGTTCGGCGGCCTCCAGGACGCGGCGGGCGGTTTCCTCTTTTACCAGCAGCCGGGTCTCCGGGTTCAGCGCGCGCGAGGCCGTGGCAGGATGCACTCCCGCCCGGGCTGCCACATCCCGGAGCGTCACCGCTTGTTCGGTCACGGGCGCCCCCTCAGCTCTGCGCCGGCAGACGACCACGAAAGGCCGCCGCGCCGGGCTTGATCTTAGGGCATATCCCAAGGATCCCCAGCCCTGCCGCCCCGGACACACGCTACGCGCAGGCTTCGCGCCCCTCTTCGCGCCGCGCCGGTACGCGCATTGGGGGCCGCCGCGCTCCACATGCCGGGCCAAGGCCTACAGGTCCGGGGCGCGGTTCTCGTACGGGGTGCTCAGCACGATCGTGGTCCGGGTGGAGACGTTGGCCACCGCGCGTATCTCCGACAGCAGGTTCTCCAGGGCGGCCGGGGAGGCGACCCGCACCTTCAATATGTAGTTCTCCTCCCCGGCGACGCTGTGGCAGGCCTCGATCGCGGCCAGGCGGGCGAGCCGTTCCGGCGCGTCATCGGCAGTGGCAGGATCGAACGGCTTGATGGAGACGAACGCGGTGAGCGGCAGGCCCGCGTCGGCGGGGTTGATCACGGCCGCGTAGCCCCGGATCAGGCCACGGCGTTCCAGCCGTCGCACCCGCTGGTGGGTCGCGGAGACCGACAGCCCCGTCCGGCGTGCCAGGTCGGTGAAGCTCATCCTGCCGTCACGGGCCAGGAGCAGGAGAATCTGCCGATCGATCTCTTCCACGCGGTCACCGTAGCCGTTGTGCCACCTGGCGCGCACCGCGTTGAGCGCGCCGGGTGCCCGCCGCGCGGCCACGTCGATCGCCCCCCGGGCAGCTACCTAAATCCGGCCAGGATGGATACGCTCCGGGCTGTAAGCGGGCCGGGGCGGCTGGTCACGAGGATAGGGAGCAAGCATGGCCGAGATCGTCCTTGACCGGGTGAGCAAGGTCTACCCCGGCGGGGTGAAGGGGGTCAACGACCTCAGCCTGGAAATCAGCGACGGCGAGTTCATGGTGCTGGTCGGCCCGTCCGGCTGCGGCAAGTCCACCGCGCTGCGCTCCATCGCCGGCCTGGAGGAGATCACCTCGGGGACCATCTCGATCGGCGGGCGGGTGGTGAACAACCTGCCGCCCAAGGACCGGGACATCGCCATGGTGTTCCAGAACTACGCGCTCTACCCGCACATGACCGTGGCACAGAACCTGGCCTTCGGCCTCCAGCAGCGCAAGACGCCGAAGGCGGAGATCAACCGCCGGGTCACCGACGTGGCCCGGATGCTCGGCATCGGCGAGTACCTCAAGCGCAAGCCGGCCGCGCTGTCCGGCGGGCAGCGGCAGCGGGTGGCGATGGGCCGGGCGATCGTCCGTGAGCCCCGGGCCTTCCTGATGGACGAGCCGCTGTCCAACCTGGACGCCAAGCTCCGCGTCTCCATGCGCGCGTCGCTGAGCCAGCTGCACGACCGGCTCGCCGTCACCACCGTGTACGTGACGCACGACCAGGTGGAGGCGATGACCCTCGGGCACCGGGTCTGCGTGCTGCGCGACGGCCAGCTGCAGCAGGTGGACACGCCGCAGGCGCTCTACGACCATCCGGTGAACCTGTTCGTGGCCGGGTTCATCGGCTCCCCGGCGATGAACTTCGCGGACGCCGGGCTGGTCCGCGAAGACGGGCCCGCGGTGGTCTTGGCCGGGCACCGGCTGCCGCTGCCCCCCGCCGTGGTGGCGGCCCGGCCGAGCCTGGAGCAGTTCTTCGGCCGCGAGATCATCCTGGGCATCCGGCCCGCGGAGTTCGAGGACGCCTCGTTCGCCGACCCGGGCTGGGCCCGGATGCTGGTCACCGCGAACGTCATCGAGGAACTGGGCAGCGAGATCCACGTGATCTTCACCCTGGACGCACCGCCGGTCCACCACCCGAGCATCAGCGACGCGGTGGCGTCCGGCGACGACGCGGACGAGGCCGCGGCGGTGCTGGCCGGTGGGAAGTCGCTGTGGACCGCCCGGGTGGCCGCGCGCAGCAACGTACGGCCCGGCCAGCCCATCGAGCTCGCGGTGCACACGTCGAACCTGCAGTTCTTCGACCCGGCCACCGGGCTGGCCATCGGCCGGCCTGACGCGCCCGGCGCCTGAGACACCCTCTGCCGACCTCGGGTCGTGTCGCGCCGCAGCCGCCGGGCCGAACGCGGCATCGCTCCGCGCCGCGGCTTCCCGGCGGCGAGACTCTGCCGGCTCCGGGGGCAAGCCCCCGGTCCCCCATGCCTCCCGAGCCAGCGCGCTGCTTTCCTGCGTGCCTCCGGCACGACGTCCCGCGAGGGAGGCCATGTCATCAGCTCAGCGCCCGGCCAGCGACCTGGCGATGACCAGCCGCTGGATCTGGTTGGTGCCCTCGACGATCTGCAGCACCTTGGCTTCGCGCATGTAGCGCTCGGCGGGGAAGTCCTCGACGTACCCGTAGCCGCCGAGGACCTGTACCGCGTCGGTCGTCACCCGCATGGCGGTGTCGCTGGCCAGCAGCTTGGCCATCGCCGCCTGCGGGCCGAACTCCTGCCCGGCGTCCTTGCGCCGGGCCGCGGCCAGGTACAGCGCGCGGGACGCCTCGACCGCGCAGGCCATGTCGGCGAGCATGAACCCCACGCCCTCGAAGTCGATGATCGGCGTCCCGAACTGATGCCGCTCGCGCGCGTAGCCGACGGCCAGGTCGAGCGCGGCCTGCGCCAGGCCGGTGGCGCAGGCCGCGATGCCGAGCCGCCCGGAGTCGAGCGCGGTGAGCGCGATGGAAAACCCCCGGCCCTCCTCGCCGAGCAGGTTCCCGGCGGGCACCAGGGCACCGTCGAAGATCATCTGGGCGGTGACCGAGGCGCGCATGCCCATCTTGTGCTCGGCGCGCGCCGCGCTGACCCCCTCGGTGGCCGCGGGCACGTGCAGGCAGCTGATCCCCCGGGCCCGGTCCCGCCCGTGCGGCGAGCCGGAGGTACGGGCGAACACCGTGTAGAAGTCGGCCTGGCCGGCGTGCGAGATCCACGCCTTCACCCCGTCGATCCGGTACCCGCCTACCTCCGCTGCCCCCTTTACTCCCTCCCCTTCCCCCCTCACCTCGGGCATCGCCGTCGTGGCCAGGGCCGCCGCGTCGGACCCGCTCTGCGGCTCGGACAGGCAGTAGGCGCCGAGCAGTTCGCCGCCGAGCATGTCCGGCAGCCACCGGTCCCGTTGCTCGTCGGTGCCGTAGGCGGCCAGCGGCAGGCAGGTCAGGGTGTGCACGCTCACCCCGAGGCCGATCGCCAGCCACGCACGGGACAACTCCTCGACCACCTGCAGGTAGACCTCGTACGGCTGGCCCCCGCCGCCCCAGCGCTCGGGGTAGGGCAGCCCGAGCAGGCCGCTGCGGCCGAGGACGCGGAACACCTCGCGCGGGAACACCGCGTCCCGCTCGGCTGCCTCGGCGCGCGGGCGGACCTCCTTGTCCGCTAGTTCGCGGGTGAGATCCAGTAACTCGCGCATCACGCACCTGCCACGATGAGATCCCGGCTGGCGTTGTTCAGCCGCTGGTGGCCGCCGGGGGTGCACACGACGATGTCCTCGATCCGGGCGCCGTCCGGCCCGGGGTAGATGCCTGGCTCCACGGAGAAGACCATCCCGGGCTCGAGTTCCTCGGCGTTGCCCGCCACGATATACGGGTCCTCGTGGGTTTCCAGGCCGATGCCGTGACCGGTCCGGTGGGTGAAGTGCTCCCCATGGCCCGCCGCGGTGATCGCGTCCCGCGCCACCGCGTCCACCGCCGCCGCGCGCACCCCGGGCCCTACGGCCGCGCACGCCGCCTCCTGCGCCTCCCGCAGCACCTCGTAGTACCGGGCCATGCCCGGCGGCACCGCGCCGATCGCGTAGGTGCGGGTGCAGTCCGAGCAATAACCGCTGGGCATGGTGCCGCCGATGTCCACGACGACCGCGTCCCCGTGGCTCAGCACGCGATCGGAGGGCTCGTGGTGCGGTTTGGCCGCATTCGGGCCCGACCCGACGATGACGAAGTCGATCCGGGCGTGGCCGGCCGCCGCGATGGCGCTGGCGATGTCGGCGGCGGCTTCCCGCTCGGTCCGTCCCGGCCGCAGCCACTGCGGCACGCTGGCGTGCACCCGGTCGATCGCCGCACCGGCCTCCGCCAGCGCCGCGACTTCCGCCGGCGTTTTCCTGATGCGCAGCCCCCGAAGCGCCGTCGCGGCCAGTGCCTGGCGGGCGCCGGGCATCGCGTCGCGGAACCGGAGCACCATCAGCGCCCACATCTGGCCGGCCAGGCCTACCGTGGCAATGTCCCCGAGCCGCTGGGCGACCGCCGAATAGGGGTCGCCGGTCTCGTCCCACACCACGAACTCCAGGTCCATCCCGGCCGCCGGGGACCCCTGCGCCGAGGCCAGTTCCAGCCGGGGCACCACCAGGAAGGCGGGGCCGTGCGCGGGCACCGCGAGGCAGGTGAGCCGCTCGGACTGATGCGTGTCGTACCCGGTCAGGTAGCGCAGATCGGGCCCCGGCGTAAGCAACAGCGCGTCCAGCCCGGACCGGGCCGCCGCCTCCGCGGCCTGCGCCAGCCGGCCCGGCGGGTACAACTCCGCCGTGGTGTAACCCGCGGGCACAGCCTGCGCCCGCGCCGATGCCGCCTGTGCTGACATGTCCCGCCCTTCGCCGTCCGCGCCCCCCAACCACGTCATCTAAACACGCCTCCCCGGGCGCCGGAGCCCCGGCCCGGTGACGGAGGAACCGGGCCGCAGGGCCAGCGGGGGGGTCCGGGGGTCGCCCCCGGGCAAGCAGCGCCCCGGCCCGGCGACGGAGGAACCGGGCCGCAGGGCCAGCGGGGGGTTCCCGGGGTCGCCCCCGGCAAGCAGCGCCCCGGCCCGGCGACGGAGGAACCGGGCCGCAGGGCCAGCGGGGGGTCCGGGGGACCACAGCCCGGGCAAGCAGCGCCCCGGCCCGGCGGGACCGCGAGACTTCCGCGACGACCTAGACAGGACCGGCTCGCGTGCCTCACGCTTAGTAGACCCAGGCTCACGGATGCGGACGGCGATGACATCTTCCGAGATCGTTGCTCCCCCGGCTCACCCCGAGCCGCGCGCTGGGCCCGCACGCGCCGCCGCTCCCGCAAAACTGTCCGGAGGCGGCGCACGGATGAGGAAACCCGCAGCCCGGATGACCCCCCTTCAGCCCGACGCGGCCCAGGCCGACGGCGCCGCCGCCGACACCGCGGGGCTGACGGCGGCGCTGGCCGCCGAACGGCACGTCACGCTGGAGCTGCAGCGGGCGATCCTGCCGCTGCACGATGAGCCCTTCGACCTGCCCGGGCTGCGCGCGGTGGTCCGCTACCTGCCCGCCTCCCAGGACAGCAGGGTGGGCGGGGACTGGTACATCACCGCGGAGATGCCCGGCGGCCACGTGCTCGTGGCGATCGGCGACGTCGGCGGGCACGGCCTTGCCGCGGCCGCCGGGATGGCCAGGCTGCGCGGTGCGCTCGCGGGCCTGGCTATCACCGGCTCGCCGCCGGAACGGCTTGTCGGCTGGCTCAACGACCTGGTCCACCACGTCGGCCCTGAGCACACCGCCTCGGTGATCGCCGGATACTTCGACCCGCCCACGCGGGTACTGACGTGGGCGCAGGCCGGGCATCCGCCCCCGGTCCTGGTCCGCGGCAAGCAGGCGACGGCGTTGCGGCCACCGGCGGGCATCCTGCTCGGAGCGGCCAGGTCCGGCTACGACGCGGCCTCGCTGGAACTGCGCGAGGGCGACCTGCTCCTGATCTACAGCGATGGCCTCATCGAGCGCAGGCACCGGTCCCTGGACGAGGGCCTGGCCGCGCTCACCGCCGCCGCCGCGGGCATCAGCGACCCCGAAAGCATGATCTCCGCCGTCCTCGACACGCTCGGCTCCACCGACACCGAGGACGACACGTGCCTGGTCGCCCTGTACGTACGCTGACCTAAGGGCGCCGGCCGGCTGGCGGATCGTAAAGCAGCGAAAACCGTTCAGTCTCCCGACAGTGCCGCGACCGCGCGCCGCAGCGACGAGCCGAGGCCGAAGCGGGCGTCCAGGCCGGCCAGCGCCCCCTGGTCCGTGGGACTGACCGGCAGGGCGCCGTCGACCTCCGGCACCGGCGCGTCCGCCGCGACGCGCACGACCGCGGGCGCGACCGCCAGGTAGTCGCGGGCCGCAGCCACCTTCGCCCGCGCCCCGGCGGGGAAGCCGCCGTGGCCCTTGTCGATGGCCTCGCAGATTGCCTCGACCGACCCGAACGTCCGGACCAGCGCGGCGGCCGTCTTGTCCCCGACGCCCGCGACACCGGGCAGGCCGTCGCTCGGATCGCCGCGCAGCGTCGCGTAGTCGGCGTAGGCGCGCCCGGGGATCTGGTAGCGGGCGGTGATCGCGGCCTCGTCCACGATGTCCAGCCGGGTCAGGCCCCGCGCGGTGTAGATGACCCGCACCGGCTTGGCGTCGTCGACCAGCTGGAAGAGGTCGCGGTCGCCGGTGACGATCTCGACGGGCCCGGGCGAGCGGGCGGCGAGCGTACCGATCACGTCGTCTGCCTCGTAACCGGGCGCCCCGGCCATCGCCACCCCGGCGGCGGTGAGGACCTGCTCGATCACCGGCACCTGCGCGGCGAGCGCCGGCGGTACCTCCTCCTGCTCCCCATCGGGGCTGGCCCTGTGCGCCTTGTAGGACGGCAGCGCCGCCACCCGGAAGGCCGGCCGCCAGTCCGCGTCGAGGCAGGCAACCAGCCGCGCCGGGTGCCGGGCCCGGACCAGCCGGGTGATCATGTCGAGCAGCCCCCGGACGGCGTTGACCGGGGTGCCGTCGGGGGCGGCCACGGTGTCCGGCACCCCGTAGAACGCTCGGAAGTACAGCGAGGCCGTATCGAGCAGCATCAGCGAGCCCACACGCGCCATCCTGCCAGGATGGACGGACACTGGTTGGCGCAACGTACCCCGTGCTCGGCGAAGATGACCGTGAGAATCCAGCCCGCGCGTGTATGAGCGGGCGCGGAAATGTCAGACTGGGTTGCTATCTTAGAACTGAGTTTCGATAGAGCCGTGCTGAGCGTGGGAGGTGAGGAGCATGAGCGGTAGCGAGGGCGCGCCGGCCGGTGTGTCGGAGGCGCTGGCCATGCTGGATCGTGCTCTGGACCACCTCAACACCGCGGACGTGGCGGGCTTACCGGCGTCTATTCAGGCCGAGGCGCTGCGTTCACTGGGACGGGCGGAGGCGAAGCACACCGCGGCGCGGTCGCGGGTGCTGGCCACGTTCGCCGGGCAGGGCGGGTTCGGGGACGACGGGCACTGCTCGGCGCGGGCCTGGCTGAAGTGGCAGACCCAGGTGACGCACGGCGCCGCGGTCGCGGCGGTGGGGTGGGCCCGGCGGCTGGCCGCGCATCCGGTGATCGCCGCGGCGCTGGCCGCCGGGGAGCTGTCACCGTCGTGGGCACGGCAGGTGTGCGACTGGACCGACCGGCTTCCCGGGCAGAACCGTGACGACGCCGACGAAATCTTGGCCGCGGCGGCCCGGGGCGGGGCGGGCCTGGCTGGACTGGCCGGGCTGGCCCAGGAGATGTACGAACGGTGCGCGCCGTCGGGTGACCAGGACGATGGGTTCGACGACCGGTGGTTCCGGCTGGGCATCACCTTCCAGGGCGCCGGGCGGGCCCAAGGAGACCTGACCCCGGGGTGCGCGGCGGCGCTGTCTGCGGTGCTGGAGGCGTTAGGCAAGAAGGCCGGACCGGAGGACACCCGGACCAGTTGGCAACGGCGGCATGACGCGCTGGAGGAGGCCTGCCGACGGCTGATCCGCGCTGGGATGGTCCCCGCCCGGGCCGGCCAGCCCACCCAGATCCTGATGCACATGTCGCTGGGCGAACTGCGCGGCGATGGCGGCGGGTCGGCGGCCGAGGCCGCCTGGGCCGCCGCGCGGGCCTGCCAGCCCGGCTGGGTGACCGGCGCGGAAGCCCAAGCCGCCCTGTGCGACGCCACCGTGATCCCTGTGGTGACCGGGCACGTCGACTGGTCCGCGCTGGACCGCCTCACCGACGCGTTCCTCCTCACCCGCGCCCCCGGCCCGCACGCCGGGATCGGCCAGCCCGCGAACGGCCAGCCCGCGAACGGCCAGCCCTGCCGTGCGGCCACCGGCGCCGGCCCGCCGCCGCTCAGCCCGGCGACCCGGGACCGGCTGCGCCGGGCGCTGCTCGGCCTGGCCGCCGACGCCCTCTCCGGCCCCGGCGGCCTGGCCGCCCGGCTGCGCGCCGCCCTCGACGGCCCGCCGCTGACCGCCGTCAGCCTGCCGCTGGACATCGGGACCGCCACCGAGACCATCCCCGCGCACCTGCGCCGCGCCGTCACCACCCGCCACCCGCACTGCGCCTTCCCCGGCTGCGACCAGCCCACCAGCGTCTGCGACATCCACCACATCGTCCCCCGGGCCCGCGGCGGGCCGGCCAGCCTGCCCAACCTGGTCCCCCTGTGCACCTTCCACCACCTCACCGCGAT